>Ga0123357_10014476_pt1 | contig 10297 bp, 8 predicted proteins | sample TergutEmb28metaG_FD_89873 | JGI IMG/M metagenome (GOLD analysis project Ga0123357, IMG submission 89873) | Embiratermes neotenicus P4 segment gut microbial communities from Petit-Saut dam, French Guiana - Emb289 P4 | ecosystem: Host-associated > Arthropoda: Insects > Digestive system > Gut ... | reverse complement strand
TTAATTAACCAGTTGTAGATTTGCAACTGTTATTTGTTTTTTTTTTTTTTTGTAAAGACGGTTCAGTTTAATAAATTTGTTACATGTACACAACGTGATGGAAACAATCTAATTCTACTTTTGTTTAACGTAACGGAAAAAGTTAGGTTAGTTATAGTAAATAAAACGGTAAGCTGGACCAGGTTTGTTGCTCAGGTGAACCGTAGAGTTAAAGATTCGGATGACGCTGCTGTAGTGGTAAGCCCCTTCTGGTTGTGCCCACTATAGATACTGCTATATTCGCATGCCTCTTTTTCCATCGCCTCTGTGGTACACGCTACCAGGTAGCATCCTGTTGCGAATAACTTTTTAAACTGTTGGTGCTGTCCTGTTAAAGACCGCATAATTGTACACGTAACTATAACTGATATGCGACGGAGAGGCAATATTAAGATTTCGCTCAATGTTTACTCCTACGTGTGCATGTAATGTGGATTATTGTCTTTACTTTAAGGAAGAGACTAAACTGAAAATAGAATATTACGTGAATAATTCCGACGTCTGAATACGTCGTTCAGATGATGCATATGGTGGCACACGTTTACATGAAGGACAGGCATGCACAGTAACTCTTCGCCCAACGCGGTTTTGACTACACGCGATTGAAAATAATTAAGTATGTAGGAAAAACGTGTCAAACCCTGAAAAAAATGTACATTCGTGAGGATAAACGCGGGCGGTTACTCACACAAACGCTGCAGAAGCTGATAGCATCAGCTATTCAATTACTGCCCGCTGCCTAAATATTTAATATAGAAAAATGTATCTTAATAGACTGGGATTTGGGCGCTTCATAAGCCTTTGCGTTGACGTGAACATATTTGGCCCATACGGTTCAGCGCAACTCAGTTTTGCGCAACAGGACGTGTTCATTCTCCCTAACCCCTGCGTTGTACGAGGGATCACTGTTGTCTGGACTTCCGTGTGGGACATAAGACGTGACAGGGAGAGGACTGCAAGCACAGTTCGGAAATGAAAACCAGAAGGAAGGCTGTCACTTGGAAACTCTGGGCTGGAATCTTGTGACTCGTGTTCGAGTCCAGTGACTGTCTTCTCTGAAAACGGGACTGATCTTTGCTTCCTCGTAAATAGCGGGGGATTTTTGTACTGATTGAACAACGGACGGCTTCTTAAGACCGTTCTTGCTCCACCGAGTAAAGCTGATATTTATTGTTATGACCGGTTTGGATTTAAACTATAAAATCTCTTACTCAAAAGAATGCTAACCTTCACGGCGTGGGTAGAGGCCTTTTCCACTCGTCACGAATGTCGGAGGAAAACGTATAAATTCTTCCACCTGCATGATACCGTATCATTGCATCACGTAGATTTTTAACAAAAACTTGTCGCTATTTATTGGGTGTTTCTTTTGTAACAAGCTGCAAATCAAATTTACGTACCGCTGTAACCACAGAGAACACTGAAGATAATAACTGCACGATTTCACCTGCACAAAACACGACATAACTTCAGTTCCATGTATATTTAACTGAACTATATGGGTTATTGCCGGTCCCAGTGGACGCGCGGTCTAAGGCGTAGGTCTGCGGCCGCTCGTCTGCTGAGATCGTGGGTTCGAATCCCACCGGGGGCATGGACGTTTGTCTGTTGTGAGAGCTGCGAGTGTCAGGTAGAGGTCTCTGCGAGGAGCTGATCACTCGTCCAGAGGAGTCCTACCGACTGTGTTGTGTCGTTGTGTGTGATCAACAAACCTCAAGAATGAAGAGGCCACGGCCCGCGTTGGGCCGCAGCGCCACAGGAAAGAAAAAAAAATATATGGGTTATTAGTCACAAACATGGGATGGTCGGCTTTCCCCAGCAGAAAACACTGCCAAGGTCAGCTGCAATCTCCACAGTCATCAACAGTATGGATTGCACGACGGCCAATTGAACGAACATAACACAGCCACAGAGTTTGCGTATAGCCTGTGCATATTCCAGCGATGCACTAATGTGATTTGCTCTATACTTAAGCGCCTCTTGTTTTTCAATTACACAGGCGCGTATCGTTTACGAGTCTTGACTGTTGGCGACGACCGCAGATATACTGCTGGTTAGGCTGGTATAACACGTTGAGTGGAGGGCAACCACAGCAAAGCCCTGACCGCATTACACTGTTTATGACCAACGTTGTTCTACAAAAAGTGGTACTGCGCAATTAGTGTAATAGCCATGGCCCCAGAATAAAACCACTCGTTAGGGTATTGATGTCGCCCGGAGTCAAATACATTAGTATGGTAATTATAACCCCTCCCCACAGTCTCTTTACCTGGGCTTAGCTCGAATTGAATACTGTAGGCAAAAAAATCCTGTGGCTGCACATAAACACCATTCTAGCTTGAAGCTGTAACAAAACATAAGCTGTTATTTATAAAAAACCAACAATACTGCTGTGCAAGTAATTATGCACATTTCTCACTCTGCTGGGGCGAGAGTCTGTGAGAATTCTAATGACAAAAACGTAAAGGTTTGTGCAAGAGGTTTACCGTTTTGCTGGGTGCCGTGTACAAGCGACTGCCCTACCAACTGTTCGCAACCACTTCAACTATTAACCAACAAATGCACCTATATAACTTTCACTTAAAACACTTAAAACCACTCCGACATTTTTCGATCTTTTCAGATCATCATCAGGGAGTTTCGTCGTTCCTTGCTAAAGTTATTACATATTCATGATTTAGTTCGTTTTTGTAAACAGGGTGTTGTGGCAGCGTATCATGTTGTGTAGGAATCTGTTGTAGAGAGTGTAGTTGGTTAGGTGTGCGTCGCATGCTACGTAGTAACATACGACGCACACCTAGCCAAGTGCTAAGACTCCTGATGATGGACAGAGATACTGTCCGAAACACGTAGAGTCCTATTCCAAAAACAAATTTTATAAATTAGTGCTTCTCGTTGGTTTTATTATAAGACTCTATCACGATGCACGGTCCTCTGAATGTCAAATTGCATTAAACTACCTGAGGATTGGGTAAGATGACGCCCTTAGTTATAATGACCAAGAAACTGGGCTGAATACACGAAATGACTTTCTTTGATCAGTAGATTAACTATAAGATTTTAAAAGATTCTGCTTTGTGGTGTTGGGCATATTCATGAAATGACTCTCAGGCTAGATTCTTCTGTCATAGAATATAAAAGTTAAGCTGTTTCTGTGCACGCCATGTAGGTGAAGTAGAACTAAAGCTCCATTCATTCTTAACATGGGCTTTGGGTGGAGATAAGTGTTCAGTTTTACGCCCCGGCCTCTTTACCCGAGGAGAAGAACCCATAGTCCCGACTGAATAGGAGGCTGGTTGAGCCACAAACCTGGTCTCCATGTGTTGGAGAGAAAGAAGATATTTTGAGTTTTTCGGCAATCGAACCCCAGCTCGTCCAACCCCTCGCAATCTTCTTTCACGTTGTAAGAAAAGTGCTTTGAACATTCGTTTTCTTTAATGTTGTGGCTGTGGTGTGGTCATAGTGACTCCAGGAACGGGTCTGTGCCTTCATGGTATCTTATTTTCCAGTAAAGTGGAAATCTTTAAGGAAAACTTCACTGCGTGTTTGTGGGAGTTAAGGCGTGTCATTCGTGTGAGTAAACTCCAAGTTCCTTGTGGGATACAGCAAACTTCACATCTCTCCTGCATGTCATCAGAAAACAGAGACTCGTCTGTTTCTTTTTTTTAATCGCCATTTAATCAATTATTTCATGAAATATGACTAAGGTCCTTTTTCCGACGATCCTCTTAGTTTTGTAAGCCACCCCCAGTATACCTTTCAAGCAGTCATTGTATTGTTTCGATAAAGAAAGATGACTGAACAGACTGTAGCTAATACCAGTAACATCAAGTGACCTGTTCACCAAGCAAACTCAATGACGTTCCCGTAGCTGGTAACCGACATTTGATTTTGAACATTGCGATGCCTAACCTATTTTTGCCGATCCACGAAGGCAAATAAAGCATTCGAGTCACTGTAATCGGTGGGATGGGATGTCGCAGCCGTTATAACGACTCGCAACAGTCTGGACGGTTCGGGGTCCGAAAACCGGTGCGGGCAAATATTCCCGCACCCTTCCAGAGTGGCCGTAGATCCAACCCAGCCTTCTGTAAAGTTGATACCGGATATTTTGCAGGAGTAAAACGGACGGAGCGTGGCTTTGACCACCTATCTTCATCTAGCGTCGAGTGTAATACAAAGTAGACCTGTACCTCTACTGCCCAATCTGTGTCTGAGTGACATGTTATAGGGTTACCTCTTTTAGTCACTTTGTAACATGGTTTAACAGGTCACATCGTAGTGAGGCTTTTTTTTCACAATTTCTACCTGCTCTCTACGACATTCAATCCAACATTTCACAAGTTTCTGGATCATATTAGTTGGAATGCCAACCATAAGCCAGTTCTGATTCGCTTATTTTCATAACATCACTTCAAAGAACTTATACAGATACGCCTATCACCAAAATTAACTGTTAATCTTCAGCCAATATCATTATTTTCGCATCTTCTCCCTAAATTCGGTCACATATTATTATTTGCTGAGTTCAGTCGAGTATCTGTGTTAAACTTGCAGTTTGTTGTATGGACAATGCTAGGAAATTTGCTGTTCCTTCCACAGATTTATACCCATTGTCCTTGAAAAAGTATCGGTTAATCCTATCAAATCGGCTCTAAGAAATAAAGACTGACCTGTTCAATAATGATTGTAAACGAGAAGATCCTTTAGAAATACCACAGGAGTCTTTGGATGGGGGGTTTCGCCCCCATTGCAAGTCCTTTACCTAGACTGCACACACAATGTAGAAAAGTGCCTTCGTATATTAATGCTAGGAGCTGGTATGATACCTGTTGTCACTGTGAGCGATTGGTATGTAATCATACTTCAGCCAGGTCTTGCTGCTAGACTAGAAATATTTCATTGCGTGAAATATTTCTAATAATTCAGCATTTAACAAATATGGCTTTTGAGACAAACGGTGAAGTTATGCCCAAGAAAGTTAACCAAACCGCATATTACGTAATCTTGTCTGATAAAGTTTTAAGTAATAATAATAATAATAATAATAATAAACTATACGTGTTGTTACCAAACAAGACCCTGAGTCCAGTGTGGCTTTGTCTTCCACTCAACCCACTATCTACATTCTTATAATAAAACCAACTAGATGCAATAGTTTCTCAAATTTATTTTTGGAATAAAATTCTGCATGTTTCGTACAGTTCCTCTGTCCATCATCAGGAGTTTTTCACTGTACACACAGCAGTGGTATGTGTCATACAGCTTGCGAGCAGGATAAGGACGGAACTGGTGCCGTCCTTATCCTGCTCGCAAGCTGTCAGCAAACCTGTATGACCTATACCTTTGCTGTGTGTGCAGTGAAAACTCCTGATGATGGACAGAGGAACTGTACGAAACGTGTAGAATTTTATTCCAAAAATAAATCTGAGAAATTAGTATATCTGATTCGTTTTATTATAAGATTTTGTCACAATGCACGGTCACCTGAACGTCAAAGTCCACTATCTGCAGTACTGAACGAAACTAATACGGATTTACTATTAAGCATATCAGACATACTCCTCCCTCTCATTTACATCTTGGAATACAAACGTTCGTAACATAAAATTATGCGCTAGCACTAACCATCACGTGATATAAATAAAAAAATACAGTTCATTCATTGTCACGTGGTATCAAGTTGGAATTGTTTTGGATAAACACAGAATGTGTATGGAGGTAGAGTGCTGGTAAATGTTGCTACCGTTATAGGAGAAATAATTGAACCTGTGGATAAAGACGACACTTATAATTACTCGGGGTGAGTGCAGACAAGATAGAACATAATGTAATTAAGGTAAATGTTAAATTTTTCTTTTGCTTAGTTCCACACTATGTCATGAGAGCGTTTAGAGGCGTGGGGTTGTGGATCCACACATTCTTCACTCGACTCTAGGCGGAGATAAGTGATCAGCTTCAAACCTCGGCCGGGTTATTCCCAGAGACAGAGCCTGTACATACTAAAATCAGACAAATGTGTAAAGTATTTCATGCACGATGAAAACAATACGTACTTACTCCATGGTGCAGAGTCCTTCTTGAGAAGCAAACTGGTTTGCAGCTAGTCAAGAAATTCCCCGCATTTCACGGAACCCGAAGGTTCATTACCGCATTCACAAGCGTCCGCCAACTTTCTCTGTCCTGGGCCAGCCCAATCCAGTCCATATACCCACATCCCACCTCCTGGAGATCCATCCTAATATTATCCGCCCATCTATGCCTAGGTCACCCCAGTGGTCTCCTTCCCTCCGGTTTCCCCAGCATGACCCTATACACCCCCCTCTCCTCACCCATACGCGCCACATGACCAGATAAAAACAAAACTACGGTACCGAAAATACAGACGAGCGAGAAAGGTTTATTCTGTCTCTATTTTTACCTTGTGATATGGCATACTTTCATGACCAATGACAGAATCTTTTACGAAAAGCAGTGAAGAAGCAGTTGTACACAGACTCAAGGAGGAAAGGAACATCTTTCGCACAGTACAAAGAAGGAAGGCTAATTGGATTTGTCGCATATTTCATAGGAACTGCCTCCTAAAACACGTTATGAAGGAAAGTAAGACGAAGGATAGAATTGAAGGGAAGACGAGGAAGAAGACGTAAGCAGATTCTGGATGACCTTAAGGAAACTAGAGAATACTGGAAAATGAAAGAGGAAGCACTAGCTCGCACTCTGTATAGAACTCGTTTTGGAGGAAGCTATGAACCTCTCGTAAACATTGGACGAAAAGAATGAATCCTCTTTCCACCCCAAAAAGGGAATCAGTCTGTAGAAGTGCGAGTGGAAGACGTTGTAAGAATATGTCCTCACTTCGTGCGTGTTTCTTTTTATGGAACGATGTTTCAGTATTTCAACAAACATTCTATAACGCGGAATAAAATTTCGGACTATTAAATTTGCAAGACACAACCGTTGACTTTGAAACTCGTAACACTCCCGGTGTAAGACGAAGACAAGAAATTTTTTATGCAAGCCAAAGTTACTCCATAACCCACACAGGTGTGAGGAAAGTAAATATACTGGGAACAACTTTAATTATCACACCAACTAATGCACTTACATAAAATTTCACATTAAAACACTTAAAATCGCTCTAACATGTTTCGATCCAAAGATCATCTTCAGGGAGCTACGTTGTTCCTTGTTAAAGTCATATTTTAAAAACACTCACTAATTCCCTTATATTAACAGGGTGCTGCCACAGCACCCTGTTAATATAAGGGAATTAGTGTTTTTAAATTATGACTTTAACAAGGAACAACGTAGCTCCCTGAAGATGATCTTAGGATCGAAACATTTTGGAGCGATTTTAAGTGTTTTAATGTGAAATTTTATGTAAGTGCATTAGTTGGTGTCATAATTAAAGTGATTCTACGAAATGCATGGTGCAACAATAAAGATATTGGGAACAAATCTGCACCGAAATTATTGTTCAAACATGCTGGGCAATATCCTGACAGAGGAGACTGTAATAAATATTAAGGTCCAGATAATTAGTAGCTTAAATTACAAAAGACACATTCTTCATGACTCAATAACCAAACATATCGTTGGTGTCATGAAGGAAGTCATTATCTGACATTTTAGCAAAATCGCATACGATAAGGTATTGAAATTAATTTTTAATAGTATAGTGATTTGTTTTAACTGCTAAAATATTTTATATACGTCATTGTTCCAGAAATAAATATTTGTTCCTGTGTACATTATTAATTGAAGAATAGAAGCAGATTTTTTTTCGGAAAAAACAAAATAAAATTTCTGAAAATTTTCCAAAATGTAGTGAGTGAATTTCCCCCGAGTACAAAGATAGGTCTTTGCTTACGATGGGGCTTTCATTTCTTGCGCGATAGTGTTTCTGTTTACTCAATAAACAGTGAACTCGACTGAGGCTCAATATTAGGACCATCGGTGTTTGAGCCTAGCAACCCGATCCATAAGCTCAGCCAAACCTTACTGTCAAATTATAAACTCATATCTAATTAATCCAACAACAAATGATTTTGAGGGTTTAAAAATTCGCAGTACGACAGTAGTTTTATATTTCTGACCGCAAATTCTTGTTTTCTTTTAATTTGTTTTTGCATGCATAGAAAATTGGGGAAATTGAGGTGAGTGCCATAGAAAGTGCAGCATATTGCGGAGACTTAACACGTGCTACGGACACGTGAACTTACCTTGAAGTCCTTACGCATATATTGAAATATTCAGTTTGTTTAGCAGAAAGTAATTTACAGTTTTGATTGTAACTGACGTCGTGTTTGCACACTGATTGCAGCAGGCACTGGAATGGTGGAATGTTTAATATGAAACAGTTGATTGTGTTGTCTATATTTAGCGATTCGTTAACGGGTACAAACAAATAGGAATGAGAGCCCGCATGACCTACTGAATATAGGCTGAGTTGAACGTATGTCACACTGTAAATCAAAGGGACCACTCATAATACGGGATAGGCCTATATATTTTGGCCTGTATTTAGAAATTCTGTGTATCAAGAGTAAATAATACGAGGTTCTGTTTACATAATCGAAATGAGATGGTTATATTTGTTTAATAGCGTATTTCAATCCATTTGCCGCTTGAATCGATAGAATACGTTCATTATTTATTATAATTATACTTGGAATATACTTCTCCTTGTGAGCAATGAAACCCATAATTTTATCGAATAATGACAAAATTAATAAGTGAAATTCAAACAGTTTTTTTCATGTTACATAAATAATGATTACGTGTTTTGTTAGAATTGTACCTTTCGGTAAGCTTCATTATACAAATTTATGGGATTAGTCTCTGGGTAAATGACCAACTTGATGCACAATTACGTTTTATAAACCTTTTATTATTATAATCCTTTACATGTTTCGAGCAACTCTCTGCTCATCATCAGGAGGTCAGATTGTATTAACCTTTTGACGCCTAACGACGACTATAGTGGTCATACCGCACCGCTAACCTCTAAATGTTGCATTTTATATATTTATTCAACAAATATAGGTACTGAATATCTTAAACATGATATATACTGTCCGTTTTTTCCTCTTCAAAATGCAGTTTGTTTCATAAATCTAATGTATTTGGTTCCTTTGTTATTCACATTTTATATACAGGATGTGCTAAAATTAAAAAAAAAAATAATTCCGGCGCCAAAAGGTTAATACAGTATCTGGTATAGTACTCTCTGTAAGTGACCGTCCGGTGTGCAGGTTGGGAAGAAACTGCAGTTCCTTCTCAACCTGCACACCGGACAGTCACTTACAGAGTGTACTATACCAGATACTGTATTAATACAATTTGACCTCCTGATGATGAGCACACTGTTGCTCGAAACATGTACAGGATTATAATAATAAACGTTTTATAAAACGTAACTGTGCATCAAGTTGGTCGTTTACCCAGAGTTGTACCAGGCTGCACGGTCAGCAAAATATAAAATTTGACTGGATTAGAAATTTTTGTGACAGTGTTTTACCTGTGAGGACCATGGTCTCTCCCTCTGTATTTCAGAACACAACTGGAGCCACCAGAGATTTTAGGCGTTTCGTAAGAAGGAAAAAAACGAAGGTCATATGTGAAGGTCATTGTACGATTTTCTGTCCGTCCGTCCGACAGGTTTTTACCTGGTATCAGCCACTAAACCGTTCGTCGAATTCTCATGAAATACAGTATGACGAAGTTAAAGTTCACCGTATAACCAGCCCATGAAGGCATAGAGTGGGAGAAGAGGAATAGCTTTACGTTTTCTTTTGCATCGGCGTAAGATAAGGGTGGGTGGTTAGCGCCACGCCCCGGTCGCTTTACGTGGAAATGACCTGTGCCTCTTGTTCCTTGGTGGGTCCAGGGCCGGTCTGGTCGGGTGTAGAAAATTTTATCTCTACCGGGATTCGCTCCCCGGACCGCCCGGCCCGTAGCTAGTTACTATACCAACTGAGCTATCCCAGTCATGAAATTCGGTGTAGGAGTTAATTATCGAAGTCAACTGGCAAGGGCGAGTTTTGTAAAATCGCCTCGGTGCCAGTCATACTTTGCTTAAGAGCGTAAACGAATTTGTACACACCAGTAACTTCTATATTCTTTGAATCATTTAGGTGAAACTTATGTATATTGGACCGTGCATCATTGTGATAGTTGAAGAATAAGATACCAACTTGATGTCACAATTTATTAAGTTTTATTTCACTTCTTCTATGCTCAACATGTTTCGGAC
>Ga0123357_10014475_pt1 | contig 10297 bp, 11 predicted proteins | sample TergutEmb28metaG_FD_89873 | JGI IMG/M metagenome (GOLD analysis project Ga0123357, IMG submission 89873) | Embiratermes neotenicus P4 segment gut microbial communities from Petit-Saut dam, French Guiana - Emb289 P4 | ecosystem: Host-associated > Arthropoda: Insects > Digestive system > Gut ... | reverse complement strand
ATCCATCCATCCATCCGTCCGTCCATCCGTCCATCCATCCATCCATCCATCCATCCATCCATCCATCCATCCATCCATCCATCCATCCATCCATGTGTATATCCTATATGTCTGTGGTTTATTAAATGGTGCTGTCAGTGGAAAGAAAACGACACGAAACTTCAGTCAGGATGGTTAGTGAACCGGACCTGATGTGAACTGTGGGCATCTTCTGAACACAACCCATGCTGTTATGCATGTCTTGGGGTTCAGTACAGCTGAATGTTTTTAATGATCCATTCCTTACGTTACGTGCACGGTATGAGGCTGGCACAGGGGTGTTTTGTTGAGATCTGAGTCTTATGGGGTATGACACTGTCATTTGCCAGTCACCAATGTGTGTGAACAACCCACTACTACCATCCTAAGGGTCTATATGGTCATCCAGGATGACTTTCAGCTATTTACTAATCTAAACCTCGTTATATCTTAAAAGGTTCTGTGCTTCTGTTTTTACTTAACTTAGTTTGCAAACTGTAATTGCATTAATTTCTTTTGGTTCTCATCCTTGTTTTGAACCACTGTTCTGCAGAGGATGCATGTGGGATGTGGCACATGTGGGAGATAGGAGAAGTGCATACATGGGAGGATAATATTAGAATGGATTTTCAAGACGTACGATGGGTTGGCATGGACTGGGTTGGTCTGGTTCCAGGATAGGGACAGGTGGTGGGAACTTGTAAATGCAGTAATGAACCTTTCAGGTTCCATAAAGGCAGGGAATTTCTTGATTAGCTGAGAACCGATTAGCTTCTCAGGAAGGACCGTGCTTCATGGAGGTGGTTGGTTGGGTTGGTTGGTCGGTCTGTCAGTCCTGCAGAGGGTTTTCACTAGCAGCAGTGCCAATTCAGTGTACTCCATAAGTGATCACTTTGTATTTTTCATAAAACCTGTTATTTATCTCTCACTAATCATATTTTTAGTTACACATTTCACCTATTGTTACACTGCAATGTTTTAATATTCCATTATATCTTGGTATAAATATAATTATTTCAGTTTCGAATATTAGTGTAAAGGAGAGGCCTCTTCCTTAATTTTACCTTTCATATTGTTGTAATATTGCCTGATGATGACCTAAATTGTCGGCTGAAACATGTCATGTATGTGAGAAATAAATGACTGCCAGAACGTTTATGTTGTTACATTAGTTGGATACCTACAGAAGACATTATGTCAGAAGTTTATATAATTGGGATGCATCATTAGAGAAGGACCTGCAGAAACTTGTGGTCTTTCTAGAGGACCCTTTCAAAAGCATTGTATTGGGTGACTTAAGTTCCAGTTGATAGGTGACATTTACAGGTTACATTGTAATGATAACATTGTGTTTTTGCAGGATCTTGTTAAGAGCCACCTCATGTTTGCTGTCCGGGAAGAAGTCGAGGTGTTGAAGGAGAAGATTGCAGAGCTAATGGATAGGATCAACCAGCTGGAGCTTGAGAACACAATACTAAAGGCTCATGCAACCCAGGAGACACTAGCGCAACTAGGTGGCAGTACCGGACAGCAAGGCAGCAAGAATCAGCAGTCCCAGCAGCCCCCAAATGGCTCCATGCCGTAACTTCATTCCCATGATACTATGAGCATGTGTCAGACTGTGATGCATAACCACCGTTTGTAGCATAATGGAATTACGGCAGCGTTAGCAGTGTTACACGTGCTTCAGACGCTCTGTATTTGCATAACCTCCACATCATGAAACCTAAATGAGAACTGATTGGCAGAAGTCAGTTGTGCTGTTGGTGCTATTATTTGTTGTGGAGTGCCATCCTGATAGCCATGGCCATGTTTTTCTCTTTCCTGGAACCAGCTGGAATGAGTAGGCACTTAGAGCAGGGTAGTTTGTAGAGGTCTAGTCCAATTGCCATGTTATGTGGTTACTATCGTGAAAGCTTCAGTAATAAGATTGTTTTTATTACTTTAGCACAATTTTAAATTAACCTGCTTTACTGCCAAGCTGTGAAGATATTTTTCAAGTCAGAAATGTGTACAACAAAAACCAAGGTAAAAGTAGAGACTTCCCTACATGTTTGTGCCATCTCTATGTATATGTCTGAATGACAAGCAATGAAGGAGCCTTCTGTGTGCCAGCCAAATCTCATTTTGCCTTGTCTGCTCAGTTGATAGATGGCAGAGAAAATGTGTATCCTGTATTCATTGTGTACCAACACACTGCCACACCATTTTGACATGTGGCAACTGACGAACTGCTGCTGCTTTGTGGACAGGAGTCATACCTGCTGGCAGTGTGAGAACTTAGTGAAGCTGTTGTGTTTTGACTTGATTTTTAGAATAAAAGTCTCTGGACATAACCATGCTTGCAATTTTATTTTTTTGCTGCCTAGTATGTGTCTCTTCATTTGTGGAACTGCAGAATTTTGTAGAAAGGCATTTCCTCTGCCATCAAACTGTCGCACATGTACCTATAAATGAGCTTTCTCAGATAACAAGCTTTTTCCATTGCATATTATGCAAATTGAAACTATTTTGCCATAGCTTAAAGAAAGTGTGTGATTGTTGCAAATTAAGTGATGTAATTACTGTTGGTATGTTGGCGAGTTACTTACATCCATCTTTCATTGTATGGTATTATTTTAGGCATAATCTGATCGCTTAAGTGTTATGGTGCAGCCATAGAACTACCCAGCAGAAGTGTATCATATCTGTAGCAGAATAAGTTGTTAGGACTCTAGACAATGTCTGTATGTCTGTAAGAATATAATGGCTGTATACACTGAATTGCTGTTAGAGTAGGTTTTGTGGTGTGAATCTGTTGACACAAATTTTAGTAATTAATGTCATTACACTGTTATAGCTTGAGCAGAGGGATGTTTTGTTAGACTCAAGCGTTCTCAGGCACATAATTTTGTACTTTGTATCTCAAGTGCTTTGGGCTGTCACATGTCAATGCATATTTTATGAAATGAAATCATACCGAGGATGTAATGTGACTGGCTTTGCAATAACAGTGAATTGTAACTCTCATACAGTAAGCCTAATGTTTTGGTGCTGTGCAGGAATTGAATGACAGCTACAAGAGAGAGATCTGTGTACAACAAGATATGAATTGGACCTGTTGTTCTAATTGTTAGGTAGACTGATTTCATGATACCTAGCAGGACTTTCACATTGTTTCATTTGTAAAGAGAAGAATGTGAGCCTCTAATTCCTCTGAGAACTTAAGGTTAATTGGAAGTATTACTGAGAGCTTGTCAGACATGGACAGATCAGCATAAGGACTTACATTTTGGTTATGGCACAGTGAAGTTTGTAATGTATTACGTTGTCCTGTGATACTGACTCTTTTTGTTGTTGTTGTTGTTGTTGTTGTGCCATGATATGTTCCTTAGAAAATAATGTGTATCATTAATGCAGCTAGCTTGTAAGGAATACAAGTCTTTATTGAAGATGCAATGTTATTTTGAAATGACTTTAATTCTTAGGGTTTCTAATGTGGAGTGTGTTTGGAGTATTTAATAAGTAATATAGACTGTGGGGGACCCAGTATGATATAATATCTGAGCATATTCAGTATTTTGCCCTTTCCTTCTTAATGTTACTGGACAAAAGAGATAGGAAAAAGTCCATATGGCTGTGCTATTTGAACATATGTTAGTTTTTTAAATATAAATATGTATAGATTTAATACATAATATGTTTCACTGCTTGTAATTAGATCAGATGCATAAAGACTTTTGAAAAGTATGCCTCTAATTTTTGCAGCTGCACTTTCTTTAATTTGCCAAGCCACAGGAGAGTTCCTTTGATCATTTCCACATGAATCAATACAATCAGCTCCTTCACATTGTAATGAGCACAGAATTCACACCTGCACAAACACACATCAGAATACATAGTTGGGAGGAGTTAGTAAAGAGAAAATAATTTCAATTGTAGTGTTTATGGACAACAACAGTGTCTTTTTTTAATGTCAACAGTTCACATAAGGTATGTGGAATTTGTTGTAGGCAAAAGGCAAAGACACTGACACTGACAGTGACAAATGAAAATATGCAACTTTTCTCCTGCATCCAGGTGGCTGTCAGAGATTGTATGTTACGTGCTGCTTCATCCTGTAAAGTACTGATTTTTTTTCTCTCTCTCTCTCTGTCTCCAGTGAAAGTAATAAGTCCAGACTATTAGTGCGAATTAAAAAATTTCAGTAGTGGATTCAGTTGGAAAGTGCATTGTAGGTGTTTGGTGGTTACTCTAACTACTGCCAACTGCACTTCTGTGTCTCTGTGTATCCCTGTTAAGCAGCAGGGGTTTGCAGGTTGCATGTTATTTATGTGAAAGACAAATGGAATATATTGGTGCTGATAATGCATGACAGACCTTAATATACAGAAATGTGGCTTGGTTGTAAGTTATATTCTGTGTAAATAGTTTAATTTATTGAGCCATGTATTTCTGATGCAGTTATGGCTGGAGGAGTCCATGCCTGAAGGAGTGATGCTAATTTGACATCGCAAAATAAACTTGTGGCTAGTTCTTCCATTGAGTGGAATTTGTTGCATATACATTTTTCATGTCAGTTGATTACAGATGGAACTCTTTTAACAGGCACATAAAAGCATATAGAGTAATATATTTTGCATGACTGAACTGGAGTGGATACGTGTTAGGTAACCATGATTATCACGAATGGGTGTGTGTGTGTGTGTGTTTGGTTATTACTTGTACAATGTATATAAGATGGATATTGTATTGGCAGCCGTGTTAAATGAAGAGAAATGGTCTGATATCTAGTTACATGTGTATATATGGACTGGAATGAACTATAATATGTCAGAATGAATCACTTTAACTTAATTTGCGCTGTAAAGCGAAGAGAGGCTTAGGATATTATGGTTCCTTATCCTTGTAAGAATAAGAAAATAAAAAGTCATTATTTGATTTGACAGTGCTAGTTATTCAACACAAAAGTGTTCCATGTTCCACTGTTTTGGTTTTTATGTTGTTCATCCCATTGTACATTTATACATGAACGCAAAAATCAGTCGGGCACAACTAATATATTTTAAACTTTTTTAAAATTTACTTACTTCTCAAGTGTTACTGCTGTTCATGTATAATGTTGATCCATCCATGCATGTCCTTGTTGCACAGATAGCATTTTAAGATAGAGTAAGAACATTCACTTAAACCTCTTAGGTGCAAAGAAGTTTCCTCCACATTTTGCAGGTTTTATACCCAGTTTTAGATTTCTGGCAACAGTGGTTGAGGAGGTTGTGTTGTTAGTATTAATGTGATTGTCATTGTTGCTTTACATTATGTAAAATAAATATGTCAGCGTTCCATAGGTTTCAAAGCCTGCCAAGTAAGTAATTCTTGTGTGGGAATTTTTCCACATTCATATACTGGTAATGGTGAATGTAAAAGACAAAATGAAGGGGCTATAATATTTGGCCACTTTGTTCAAAATTTAACACAAAAAGGCATGCACAGTGAGAATATACCCCACACATTCTCGGGACAAATTATGACGAGAGAGATCAGGGCAGTGCAGGATTTTCATGAGGAGTGTGTAAGTCATTCAGCTCGGTGCATAGTAAAGTCAGGGTTACAACACATTGGGCATAGCTTTTGACCAAACAGGTTGGTGTAATGGTGTTGTCTACATTTGTAATTGGGAGTTTCTGGTTTGAATTTTGGCATGGTTATTCTTCATCCTACAAGTATTTTGTGGGTTTCCACAGTACTGTATTCATTATGTAGAGTGAAGTGGCTGGGGCATGATGGTGATCACTCATCCCGATATATCACTGGGGTTAAGAATGAGTGGAGCTATATCTCTACTTCCCTCTATACTGTGGGCAGTGACAACTTTATATTTTTTGTGCAATATTACCACCAGGCAAATGTTAGGAAATAACCTTCACTGGGTTGTGAGCATTTCTGTAATTTGCTGCAGTCTGTCATAGCCCTTGACACCTCAACCTCAACCCTAAACTGGCAGCATTATAAAGTAACCTGCATTGTGATTTGCATGGGGAACCTCACTGTATTTTAATTTATATCGGTTTGAGGAAATGGTAAAGTCTGTAGGATTTTTAAAAATGTTTTTGTTACTGCTTTGCTTTTATTATGCAATAAAGTTCAGCAAGGACGTGAGAGAGGTTGGGTTTACTGTGGGCATCATGGGAGTGAGGAGCGATGCATACAGGATTTTGGTTGGAAACCGTGGTAAAGAGTGGTGTAAAATTCTGAACATATATGAGAGGATATGATGAACGTGAATAGTAAATAAGTACGATAAGAGTGTCATAATAAGGGCCAGCAATGACCCCCTTTTGAATAATGTAACGAATCTACGCCCTGCGTGAGAAAGGTTGTATTCGCCATGGATCGTAGTTCGGTATTCGCTGATATAGTCACTGATGTATAGATCATCACGGATGTCAGAGAAGAGAATTTTCGCCCATTGACCTGTAGATGGCATGAACATACGTTCTGAGTATAGCCAACATCGAAACATAACAGTTTTGTCGACTATGTTCACCACAGTACTTAAAGGATAATAATGTGTCCGTATGCCTGCTTTTTAAAAACTTCTGAACTTTTCCATATAATCGTAAATAAATAAAACTCCAGAGATTTAGGTCAGGAATCACATGAACTGTAGGAAGCGTACGAAACCAGCCATGTTCATATCATGGCCGACGTGGCGGTTGTTGACATCAGGAAAGTACAGAACAAATTATTAGAATGGGAACAACCGGACAGACCTTTGGCTCCTCTAAGCACAACACAAAGGGATGCTGTTTTGGATCTATCACAAGAAGTTAATATAAGGCGAATTCCTAGTGACGTAAGTGGAATAAACTGGACTGGTATGATGTCTGCTTTTGGAAAATAACCTCTCAGTGTTATATTTGTTATAGTAATTTTCGTTGTGAAGGTATTCAGAACTCACATTTGCGATTATTTAAAGGGTATAATACAGTGTAGTGCGGATTTTTTATTTGGTACTTTCCAGCTGCCTTTCGGTGAGGATGATGATGATGTACCACTGTCACCACCTCATTGTAGCCAGGAAAGTGAAATGCCTTGTAATGATCTAGCTCAAAGCTTTGTTAATTTAGAACTTGGCCGGGTTAAAATTGAAACCACGCAACAGGTAACTTTACATGTATATGTGCACGTTTGTAAAGCTGTTATTTGTTAGACTTAACTTTGGCCAGTGTATTTATCATACATTGTTTGGCAGTTCTTGTCTTGGTATTCGCGTGTTGAAGAAGAACTTCTGCAGGCAGAAGATGTTCGATTCACAGACTACTGGCGCCAGCTGGCTGACCGAAGAGATGAATGTGCTGTTCTTCTGACACAAGTATGTTCTGTGAAAATGTTATGTGTTTTCATTTGACCATCCCTGGATTTAATAGATTCTGTTCCAACAGCAAATGGGCATTGGCTCAGAGTACTTGAGATGCTAGGCACATTGCATGTGGTGACTGTCATGCTAGCAGTATTGGATGGCACATTGTCTTTAAGCTGGTATGTCTTAAATGCGTGATGACACAACTGGCAATGTATGAAATCCATATGTTCTGTAGTTATTGATAATTCAGTTTTTTTTTTTTTTTCAAATAATTTCCATCTTAATAAATAGGTTAATTCAACAGTAGCATGCCAAACTTGCATTCAGAGAGTCTTCATTGTTCTTCATCAGGCAGTACAGCTTCACTGTTTGAAAGTTTTGGTTTTTCAACTATTTCCTTCCATTTAACCCAATCCTGCGTGCATTATGTCCATATATTTATTTTAATAATGCTTAAGTCTTCTTTTATATTGTTTTCCCATCTAATTTTTGGTCTTCCTGGCAATCCTGTAGATATCAATTTCCACTCATATAATTTTTTGACTATCCTATCTTTTGTCATTTGGTGTGCATGGCCAAACCTACTTAATCTTTTGGCCTTAATGTAGTTAATTATATTCTTATTTCTAATTAGGATATCTAATTCATCATTAGTTTTAATGTGCCATCTCTGTTCTTTGTAGGTCTGAATATTCTTCTTAATATCTTTCTTTCAGTTATTAACAATTTTCATTTCCTAGTTTCTTAGGTACCCATGTTTCGCTGGCGTGTTATTGCACGTCTCGTCATAGTACAATATTGCTTTAATTTGTCGTTCTTTGATACTAGTTTGCTTTTAAATATTTTTTAATTGCCCATAGCGGTTTCTTTAATATCTGCTTCACTGGAATTATCTCCATTGAAAATTTATCCATGATTTTTATAGAGCTTTACTTGTTCAAAATCTTTGGAATTGATATCTATATTATTTAGACAAATTTTTTTCTTTCAACATCTGAAGTATTTAATTTTTTGCTCATTGACAATCTAAAATGTACCTATTGATTTTAATTTTTGAAATGTACCAATGAATGATTGTTTTGTTCTGGTAGTTATCAATATGTAATCAGCATAGACAGAACACTGTTAGAAACTTTAGATTTATTTCCTCTTAAATCTAGTTGCTTGAATATTACATATACTACTACACTATATAAAGTTGCAAATGGAGGATCTCCTTGTTGTACTCCAGATTCTAGTTTAAAGTTTTCTGTATATTTATTGTTTATCTTAGCTGTTGCTCTAGTATTGATTAGAATTAACTCAATCAGTATTAGTAATTTTGCTGGAACTATTGTGCTAAACATTATTCCTATATACAGAGCAGAACACCTGTGTGTAGTTAACAAATGTATTATGCAGATCTATATTATATTCACAGCATTTCAAACATTACTGTAGTTATGAATATATTGTCATTAGTAAATCTATTTGGACAAAATCCCATTTGACATTCTTCCAATTTTTTTTCAACCATGTCAGATAATCTCTTAATAAAACAGCAAATATTTTAGATGCAGTATTAAGTAGTGCAATTGGGCTATAGTTGTTACATTTTAATCTGCCTCCTTTTTTATGTATTGGACATATATTTCCTTCATTCCAGTGTGTTGGCAGTTGTTTTTTGTCCCATATTTTGAAAATTAATTTATATAGTTTTTGGTTCAAATTCTGGGGGTATATTGTCTGTACAAGCAGCTTTGTTAGATTTTAGTATATTAATTATAGTACATATTTCATTATACTTTTGTGATGACACCTCATAGTTGTCTGAACCCAAAAGAAATAAAAAAATAAATCTAACAAAACAAATAGACATAAACATAAATCTAAAATAAAAACTATATTATCGGCACCACAAACCAATATTTTTGACTTAAACTATTTAGATAAAACTAAAGCCAAAAGACAGTAACATCTACCTTCAAAATAACTAAATTCAATGTAAACCAATGCAAGAATGACAACAAGAACTCGCGAACATATCCCAAAGAGCAAGAATAATGACGAGAATAAGTAGATCCATGCTGACTATAAGAATGCAAATAAAGAGTATAAGCAGCACTAAAAAAGATTTAATGTCCCTTGTGGATTACAAATATTATAAAAATATTCTTTCCATCTTTTCAACGTTTGCTCTATTATAACATTACCCTCAGAATCTTTACAGTTTGTAGGTCATGTTGACTGTTGCTGATTAAAATATTTTACCTCTTCAAAAAATTTCTTTGTTTCATTTCTTTTATTAGCTTCATCTGTTTGCATTATCTTGTTGTTAAGCCATAGTTTCTTTTTTTGTTTACTTTCCTCATTTTCTCTTTTCTTTATAATGTTGCTTGATTTGCCCTTGTCTTTTGTTGAAGGCATTCCATTCTTTCTGTGTTGTGTTTAATGGCTTGTCTACACCCTTCATCCCACCTTATATTCTCTGGAGACTTTGTAATTGAATTGTTTCTTTTGCAGATCTTGTTATTGCTGTTTTTATGTGTTCCCAATCTTCATTGATTTCTTGTTGATCCACTGTGTTTTTCAATCTATTGCATAGTAATATTCTGTACTGTCTTATATTTATTGGGTTTTGTAGATTTGATTTATTTCATTTTTTGAATTTTATGACTTTTCCTCTGTATATTATTAATAATTTTTGTTTGATTATTACGTTTTGAAGGAAATGGCTTAAGTCCATATTAGGGCCTCTCATGGATCTTATATTTTGACTGACTTCTTTTTTATTAGCATTTACAAACAAATGATCAGTTTGGTTTAGGGTAGTTTCATCCGGAGATATCCAGGTTGCTTCATATATTTGGTTTAGGGTAGTTTCATCTGGAGATATCCAGGTTGCTTCACATATTTGGTTTAGGGTAGTTTCATCTGGAGATATCCAGGTTGCTT
>Ga0123357_10014474_pt1 | contig 10297 bp, 6 predicted proteins | sample TergutEmb28metaG_FD_89873 | JGI IMG/M metagenome (GOLD analysis project Ga0123357, IMG submission 89873) | Embiratermes neotenicus P4 segment gut microbial communities from Petit-Saut dam, French Guiana - Emb289 P4 | ecosystem: Host-associated > Arthropoda: Insects > Digestive system > Gut ... | reverse complement strand
TGCTGCTCGCAGTCTGCTGCATTACACATCACATCAGAGATCATCCTGAACTTATGGACTTCTTAGCTGGTGCTCACATTCTGCTATGTTGTACATCACATCAGAGATCAACCTGAATTTGTGGACTTCTTAGCTGCTGCTTGCAGTCTGCTATGTTGTACATCACATCAGAAATCAACCTTAATTTGTGGAATTCTTCAGCTGCTGCTTGCAGTCTGCTGCATTGCACATCACATCAGAGATCATCCTGAACTTATGGACTTCTTAGCTGGTGCTCACATTCTGCTATGTTGCACATCACATCAGAGATCAACCTGAATTTGTTGACTTCTTAGCTGCTGCTCGCAGTCTGCTATGTTGTACATCACATCAGAGATCAACCTGAATTTGTGGACTTCTTAGCTGCTGCTCACAGTCTGCTTTGTTGCACATCACATCAGAGATCAACCTGAATTTGTGGACTTCTTAGCTGCTGCTCACATTCTGCTATGTTGTACATCACATCAGAGATCAACCTGAATTTGTGGACTTCCTAGCTCCTGCTCACAGTCTGCTGTGTTGCACATCACATCAGAGATCATCCTGAACTTGTGGACTTCTTAGCTGCTGCTCACAGTCTGCTATGTTGCACATCACATCAGAGATCAACCTGAATATGTGGACTTCTTCAGCTGCTGCTCATAGTCTTCTGTGTTGCACATCACATCAGAGATCAACATGAATTTGTGGACTTCTTCAGCTGCTGCTCACAGTCTGCTGTGTTTTGCATCACATCAGAGATCATCCTGAACTTGTGGACTTCTTAGCTGCTGCTCACAGTCTGGTATGTTGCACATCACATCAAAGATCATCTTCAATTTGTGGACTTCTTCAGTTGCTGCTCACAGTCTGCTGTGTTGCACATCACATCAGAGATCATCCTGAATACCTCTGCTGTTCACATCTAATAATACAACATTTGTTGCTGAAAATGATTAGTTACATTTTTGAATGTAGGAGATCATTGTTCAAAATCACACCACAGAAATTGGTTGCCCTGCTGAGGCCTTTGTTTATCTTCTTGACAAATACCGGAGTGATGAATTAAAATAAACCATGAGTGCTCCCTTCCACATTCTTTTGAATACATCATTGATTGCTGCTGTTGCTAATGTGCCATAAATTAATGCAGTTTGTTGAAGGCTGACCAAATGAACCAGTGATCAACCATTTCTTCTGTGTTATTTTTATGGAGTCAAACCACTGCTAAGAAATGAACTTCATAACGCAATATCAGTAACAATGAAATAGCTTCTTAGATTTGATACCTATTGATGGGTCATGATATTTGGGATGCCATATTAATTTATTTACTATGGTTTTATGTAACAGTGGTCTTGATTACTGAGATTATGCGCAGGCACAAAGGATGGTAGCAGTGATGAATTGCTTGATTCCCACTAGATTTTTGTGAAATTCCCTACTTGGGATTTTTACTAAAATTTGTTGACATGTTCAGTTTCTGGTTCAAATTTTAAAAAAAATTACTGATATGAAGATCTATATACATTTATGGTCTCATGTCATATTTGTTCTTCATAATAGACAGATAATTTTCTTTGAAGTATCGGCTTAAGCCAAAAACACGGTTTTAGTAACTGAGATTATTTCAATGTGACATAGAAGCTGAGGTGGAAGAAACAGTTAAGCATTGAGAAAGGAGCATTATCAGTCATAAATCTTCCTGCTTATGCTGTCTCATTGATGGTTGATTTTAGATGTGTCACTAAGATACATAGACATCTCACAGTATCTACTGAAATGCTTGCTGTTTTTGGGGGAAGTATTTACAGATTTATCATCTAGGGACAATAACCCAATGAATGTGCCAGAAGTGTTATGCTCTGCTGACATTTCGTGACTTGTTATTACCATCCCTTTTGTGTTTCTTGCAGAGAACACAGGGTTTAATTTTAGACAAAAGACAATTGCATGTCCTAAAGCAGATTAACCAAAAAACCACCAGCAGCAATGCCATGATCACCAGAGCTGACAAAGGCAAGACGACAGTAATTATATACACTCGTGACTACAACAGAAAAGTCCATACATTCCTTTCTGACAATAATTTCCACACCATCCCCAAGGACCCCACCAACTATGACCACAGAACAGTTCAGAAGACATTACAAGAATGTGATAGAATCATTGGCAGGAAGCAAATCAAATTCCTAACCCAAAAAAAACCCAACCCCACCCACACTTAATGCCCTGCTAAAACTACACAGACCAGACATCCCCATAAGACCAGTAGTTAACAACAGAAATGCCCCTGCACATAAAACTGCAAGGCAGCTAAACACCATCAACTCCAACACCCTTGCCAATGAGCTGGTAAAACTAAAAATTAACAGCCATCACAGACTACTCACACTTGACATCAAGGACCTCTATGTTAATGTTCCCATACAAGAAACTCTAAACCTCACCAGAACCCATCTCAGAATACACAACGACAAGGAAACCACCCACCAAATCATGACACTACTGAACATTATCCTCAGACAAAATTACTTCTCCAAACTGAGACGGATATACCAGCCAGATGAAGGCATCGCCACGGGCTCACCAATCTCAGGCACCATGGCCGAGGTATTTTTACAACAGCTTGAGAATTCCATCATCAAACACCTCATTGACGCCAAGATCCTATCCTTTTACACCAGATACATGGATGGCATCTTCCTCATCTATGACTCCATGTGCACAAACCCAGATAACATTCTGCAATACACTGATACTATCCACAGCAGCATCCAGCTTAACCCTACCATGGATTCCACAAACAATGTCAACTTCCTAGACCTCAGTAACCAGAAGATCCACCTGCCTTGGCATAAGCATCTTCCACAAACCTACCTCAACTGATACCACCATCAATTCCCTGTCCATTCACCCGCTTGAACATAAAATGGCAGCATATCGGTTCCTCATCAAAAGAATGCTTTCATTCCCACTCAACAAAGAACAACAGTATAAGGAATGGCAGCATATATTACACATTACACACAGCAACGACATCCCCCTAGCCCTGCTAACCCGGTTAAGATTCAGAATACAGCAGAACAACTCCTTGCCTAGATCCCCCACCCCCTCCAATAAGGGCAGGAAATGGGCTACCTTCACATACTTGTCACCACAGATCCGAAAAATTACCAACATCTTCAAGCACACCAACATAAGAATTGCCTACAAGTGCAGTAACGCAGTTTCACACCTCTTCAAACCTGCAACAAAACAACTCTCCCCCCCACACCCTATGACGGATGTGGCATCTGTGCGCTTACATGTATGATATGCAACAAGGCGTATGTCGGCCAAACTAGCCGGAGCCTAAAGCAACGCTACAAGGAGCACACCCGCTACATCAAAAGTAACAACCCCCCAGTCTGCATGTGCTCTCCATATCCTCTCCACAATCAACAGGAATACAATCACATAGAAAAAAGAATGACCCTCCTCAAGCCCTTGAAGAACTCCTTCCTATTAACCCCATATGATCATTTCTTTATACAATGACTCCACAAAGCAGGAAGGCTCATTTCTGAGCAAAACCATGGCGAACCTAACCCACTGCTCCAGATGGCCATCAACCCCTCCCTTCCTCCTCCATGACCCAGCTAGTCAAACAGTAACTTTCTCACAGCGCACACAGCCCATGTCCCAGCTCCACACAACCACAGCCAGCACAACCAGGTATGTACTTGGTCTATTACTAAATCACCACCCTCTCTATACTAACATAACCTGTACTAACCCCCCATCACCTGCACACTCTCCCCTGGAAGCACATAATAACACCTACACCACACACCTCTCATCAAGCAGGCACAACACATGCATCACAACACCCACACCCAACACACCCGGTATGACAGACATGAATTAGATACCAATCAGACAGATGGCATAAACATATACACATGAAATCCCAACTATGTTTACAACTCATTACTCCACACAAAGACACTACGGCTCTCTCATCTTACGGTTTTTTCCCCTCTTGTTACAGTGCAGAATACCATATGTGGTAGTACACAGTCTTGTTCTCCTAATGATGGGCATAATTATGCCCGAAACATGTTGAGATAGAAGTTTGATAATAAACATCAGATTGGTTGCATCATGTTGGTTTCTCTCTCTTCACCATACAGGATTTAACATCTGCCATATTCAATAACCAAATTATTTGTGTTGCAGGAGAGTGACTACTTCACAGATAGGGGTGAGTTCCGTGTGGATGCAGAAGGAACCCCAACACTTCTCAACAGTCTTATGTACAAACTGAGCTACTACAAGTTTGGAGATTTCAAGGTTAGCTTGACATTGCAAGGTGTGTTGTGTGGTGGAATGTTTGTGCGAGTTTCTAACTGGGCCTCTTGTTGTAGATGGACTACCGGAGTCCTGCAGGGTTCGACCGCACCCGCAATGTCATAATTGGAAACAAGAACTTTGAGTTGACATACCTGGAGGAGGCCTACACTACAGAACACTGGCTTGTCCGGATATATAAGTGAGTTGCAAGAAATGGTAGAGTGTGAATTTTAACTGTATGAAATCTTGCGTACACAAACAGTAAAGTGTTATGTTTGTATTACTGTATTGTTGATATCACAAACTTAACCTTATGGTGCCAAAATTAAATGTCGAGTGGGAACTGTGAAGACCAGAATTTAAATGAAAGTTACGTGAGGAAGGCCATTAAATGCTGTAACCATAAGCTGATGTTCAGTGTTCTGAGCATCACACTGCAAGAACGGTATACATGACATTAGGCACGAAATGGTAGGTGGTTTAGTACTGGCTTGCTCAACATTGTATGTGGTGTGACATGCTTTGGGAAAATGCAGGAAGCATGAAATTCAGTATAGAAATTGGAAGACTATATATATATATATATATGTATGTATGTATTTTTTTTATGTTTGTAGCATGCATCTTGCAGTTATCAAAGTTTTTTATTACCAACCAATGCACAAGAGAATGCATATGCTGAAATTGGGTTTCAGCATATGCATTACACATACTAAACAATAGACATGAATACGGCACTGCAGAGGAAACACTGGAATTATTGAAACCATGCAATAAGAGAACAAGAATGAATTGTTGGGAAGCTCTGTATATGCAAGCCTTTTACCAACGTAAAATATTGATCGAAGAACAGCAGGTCAGTGACATAAATCCTCTGTACAAGTTGGCACGTATGTCACGAGGCCAACTACACATTCCTTAGCGCAGTCAGGTTCCGAACAGTTTAGCAGACATACACCAGCAAGGGTGAGTCCAATTAATTTCGATACTATTCATTACATTTCATTTTATTTTCAAATTCCTATTATTGCAGTACTTGACGCGATGTTTTTCAATGCAGACCTGATAACATATGAAGCCACACCACCACATTAACCATGATGATGTGTTTTAATCGTTTTAACATTGTAACTTTAGCAAGATCATATATTACGCTCCCTGATGATGGTGATCACACCGAAACTTTTTGGAGCTGCTTTAATTTTAATGTAAATTTTAATACTCCTTTTAAAGCAATTCTCTTGTGCATCGGTTGGTAATAAAAAAACTTTTATGTACAAGTATGGTTAAAATTTCACATGTGTATTGCTTTAAATCACATATAATAAAAATATAATAGGAAAAATTTATAAAAAATTAAATTCACAATCATTGCTATTTTTAGCACGTTTTTAGTTACATTCACCTAAGTCACAAAAAATGTCTTTTAGCTTTTGTCATGTCTGTTCATCTGTCTGTCTGTCTCTCTGCATGTATCAGCTTGGCTGCCACTGGATGGTGTTACATTAATTTTGGTACTGGGGGGGATTTTTATGAAAGTATGTTGAGAAAATCCAAATTTGCTTAAAATTGGACAAAATTACAGGGCACTTCACATGCAGACTGCAGTGCATTTCATGGTTGCCTATGACATAAATTGTCCATAAACCACACATTTGTTATTACTATTGATGAAGAGATACTTATTCTCCCATTTTTTGTTAAAAACTATGCACAAATATTCTTGATTTATTTTTACTATTCCTGCATTGAGAAGCCACTTTATTTTCCTCCTGCCAATATACTCAAAATAGAAAAGTTTGTAACATGAAAACCACAGACACCCACACACACAAATATTTGCTGAAGAATATACCTATATTGCAAAACCTGAAGATGCAGAGGTGGTCCGTCAGTTTGAAAATCCTAGAACACCAGAAAAGAAGCATTGTCTCCAAAGTGTATTGTGATTTATATTGCATAGATTTTAACTCAGGTATGATCTTGTGCACGATAAACATACTGTAAGGCCAACGCTGATAATATTTGAAAGCTGGTGCTTGTGCCTTCACACGTTCAAATCATTAACGAGCACACATCTCCCTAATAGTAAAGGTAAAGGTAAAGTGATCCTGTTACAGGCCCGTTGTGGCCCAGAGGGTGGGTAGAGGTATGGCTCTACTCTTCCATGACCGTTGCACTAGAAGGGGCTGAGCAGCATGCCCTGGCCACACTTTACCCCCAGGAAAGACCTGGTACCCATTTTACAGGAGGCTGGGTGGGACCCAGGGCCAGTCTGGGCGGGCAGACGGGCGGAAAATCTCGTCCCCACCAGGATTCGATCCCGGACCGTCCATCCTGTAGTCAGTAGCTATACCGACTGAGCTACCCATATCCCTAATAATACATGTTCATACTCTCAGCAAACATGTTGTCATGCAACCTATGCGTTGATTGGGCCCGGTTTGGTAGCATTTATTTTGCAGTCACTGATATGACAGAATGAATGGCAGTAATTCATTTTCATTCTTTGTTAGACCTAGCTGAAATTGTGTCACCTTTTAGTTTAAAAAGTTAGTGAGTTTTAACATGATATTTTACGGACGTATCTTGATGTATTCACGTAAAATGTCTCAAACCAAGCAACTGGCATTCATTCTTGATGATATTATATTTCTCATACACCTGTATACTCAGTTAGATTGGTTGAGTCAGACAATCCCTCCTGTTTAATCTTTAGTGTTAATCAGTGTGAATGTTACCTCTGTTGCAGAGTCAAGAAGCCAGAGGAGTTCAACCGTCCACGAATACCAGTGTCAGAACGTAAAATAAAACGCAGCAAGATCTTCATCACAAAGAAGGTATGTCTTTTGTGTGAGTTGGGTTAGTGAGTTATTCAGAATGGCAGATCACTTTACACATATGTGCTTTGTTTCAGACTAACAGACGTAGGAAAGGAACAATTAAGGACAAGCCATTAGTTGTGAAAGGCAAGAAGCCGAGTTCCAACCAGACATCCTAGTAAGAAGTCGTCAGATGCTGCCTTCACGGTGTGCCTAGTACATGATGAGATGATGTCACTGTGATGTGTGTGACTGACCCATAGGGAAATGTAACATGTGTTGCATTTTAATGTTTCTTCACCCCAGTTCTGGGGGAGGTGTACAGCAGTCTTCGTTTTATAGAACTTCAGTGTGTTATGTAAAAAGAGTGAGGTTCCTCTAGTTATCTTCTTGATATCCTGTTTGTGTAGGATGTTTCATGTTTTGTTTTTGTGTGCAAGTGGCTCCAGTTGGTGTTTGTTGTTGAACTTTGCAATACACATTTCAGACAGTACCATTCGTTTCAGTTTGAGTGTTTACATTCTTTGACATCCTTTATTTCTGACTATGCATCCTTGAGTAGATTGTAATTGTTTGACTGAACAAGACCCGGTGCTGAAAGAAATGCTGTTCAACCAAATCCTGAACTAGTCATATGTCAATATCCTTTTGTTGAAGGTGGAATTATACAGTGAAACCTGCCTGTAATGGAACTGCAAGGGACCAGATTTTCTTTTCCGTTGTAAGCAGGTTCTATTCCATAAAGGGACTTGAATTTGAATTAAAAGATTTTGTATAGCTACATGCCTCACATATTTCTTTATCTTGTGTACAATGTTGACATGGTTTTAACCACATTATACACTGTTTATTGTTGACAGCAGTACAGTGAAATTTTACGCATATGAGTTGACCAAGAAGCTTGATTTTCTGGCTGTATTCTTGTCCTGCAAATTGTGTTAGCAGTTAAGGATTATTTTGATATACTGAAATTCATGCATGTTCTTGGATGTTTTCAGAGTATCGCGGTATAATTCCAGTTTGCAATCTGAAACACATTTCTGGAATGTTTCTTCTTCCTTTTCTTCCTGCTTTTCATCATCTTCCTCCTCCTTGTTTTGCTAATGGTTCTCAGTGAACTCCTTTACAGCAGCTCCTGCTTCAACTGCATTATCAATGTTACGGTAATCGTCTGCCGTAAAATTTTCATATCTTTTTTGATTGACTCCTGCAGTTCCTGGATGTTGCTTTCATTTGTTTTGTCATCACTCTAATAATCAGTAGAAAATCGTGCTTTCTGAAAACATCTCTGTTCATTTACTCTGTTTCATGTACTATCCACATTCCTGCATGAAGAACTAATATGAACTTCACATGTTTGGTGGCAGAAAAAGGTGGCTTCCTTGTTGGGTGTGATCACATGAGGAGTGTACCGTAGTTCAGCTTGACACATCTTAGAACACTGTGGTCTAGGTTTGAGATCCATGTGGTATTTGGTGGTAACTGCACAAACTGTACATTAGGCAATCAATACAATGATGTCAGATTTTTCGTCCAAACATCTGGCAGTATGGTGGTTCTGTTGTTTCAGCTTGACATTAAATGTCCTCTTCCAGTCTTATATGATAGGAGATGTCATCCAGACCCTTTTATTAAACCTTCAGTCCACAGGAAGTTTCGTTACATCACGGTTCTTAAACTCCGTGCTTTAGTAGCTTGGCCTATAACCAAGAGTTACTCATTCCCTCTAGTCATAAAACCACAGAGGATATGTTTTGGCTTTTATTTGCAGAATTTTCAACCAGACTATCTGTCACCGTTTAAACACAGAGTTGTCCATGGTGATGCATGAAAAAATAGTCCTATTTCATCACTATTTGCAGTTCCCTTTGGGTCATGTTCATTTGTAACTCAAGAGAGCTTGGCAACTCAGTCTGCTAGTTTCTTTACAAACATCACCACCTGCACCACATACTTCATTAAACATAGTTTTATTTTTCATTCTGAAAATTTTTAAATCCGCTTTTCCAGCCACTTCTTTACCATGTTCCTGTACCTTTGTCCAAGATATTATAAGCCATGGATTTCCAATCCTTCCACCCGCAGGGGATTGTGCTGTTTGAGATGGACTGGGAAACTTTGGCTGCTGATTGAGGTGTTAAGAAGTGGGGTTTGGAATCTGTCAGTGTGTTTACGTGTGTCACTATTGCACAAAAAAAAAAAAAAAAATGCTACATACCCTGAAGTAGCATTCATTTGTTTGTCAGTACACCAGTGTGTTCTGGACTGGTGCAGTACACAGTTCCATTCACTGTCCAAAACTCAATCTGCAGCATCCTTCAGTCCAAACCCTGCCCCAGTTCTTCTTGTGTCCTCACAACACCTATTACCAGTATCTTTCACTGCTGTTAAACATGGATAATGGAGGGCATGATCATGCTGAAAGAAGAGTATGGGAAAAAATTAAATGAATCTAACCAACTAACTCCATGGAGCAGAATCCATCTTGAGAAGCTAACAGGTCCTCAGCTAGTCAAGAAACTCCATGTATTTTATGCTACCAGGAGGTTTATTATTGCATTCACAAGAGCCCGCCAACTTTCCTTATACTGAGCCAGATCAATCCAGTTCATGCCCGCCCATTCCACTTGAAGATCCATTTTAATATTATCCTCCCATCTACACCTGGGCCTTCCAAGTCATCTCTTTCCTTCAGGCTTCCCCACCAAAACCCTGTATGCACCTGTCATCCCCCAGTACCCATACCCTGCCCATCTCAATCTTGAATTTATAATGTTGATAATATTTGGTGATGAGTACAGGTCTTATTTGTATCCATTGAAGCCTTTTCCTTGCTTTCAGGGTGGTTTTATAACATTTCTTATGCCATGTCCTCAAACCTGTACATGTTCTCAGTTAACACATTGGCGCCCGACAGCTGTGAACACTACCCACCCCCTGTGGACCGGCCATTTAAATTCTCAACCGGACCTTTAACCTTACAACTCCGTAGTACCATACAAGTCCTTTTACATGAACATAACTTTTCTCAATATAAACATATTTAGTTAAAATTTTATTTCTGTACTCACCAGGTATTCTAGTAGTGTTTCAGGGTATGGTACCTCTCGAAGCATTCTCCT
>Ga0123357_10014473_pt1 | contig 10298 bp, 11 predicted proteins | sample TergutEmb28metaG_FD_89873 | JGI IMG/M metagenome (GOLD analysis project Ga0123357, IMG submission 89873) | Embiratermes neotenicus P4 segment gut microbial communities from Petit-Saut dam, French Guiana - Emb289 P4 | ecosystem: Host-associated > Arthropoda: Insects > Digestive system > Gut ... | reverse complement strand
GCCCTTGCGTCCTACCATCTAGGACGCTAACCTCCAAACGTTGCATTTAATGTATTTATTCAACAAATATAACAAATATAGTTACTGAATATTTTAAACAAGTTATATACTCTCCGTTTTTTTTTTCTCTTCAAAATGCAGTTTGTTTCATAATTCTAACGCATTTGGTTCCTGTTTTATTCACATTTTATATACAGAGTGTGCTAAAATTAAAAAAATAATTCCGGTGCCAAAAGGTTAAAGGACCTCTACTGTGCATTCAACATCTCAGTGTATGGGTGAAAGACACTCCACCTCAGTCAATATAAAAGCATGTTTCAGGCTTTGTTCCTTCTCCTTTCTTCAAGTGACAGTCACTATACTAAACACAAGTATTTTATTTTCATTGTATTTAAATGTAATTCACTTTGTCTTATTATTAGTTTTTACAGCTGGGAATGAACCCAGAACCTTTTGAATACCATGCTAGTACAGTGAGTCACACTAGTAGTCTAGTGCTCAGCCTGATATCCTAGGTGTTCAGCACAGTATCCCACAACTTAAAAGACCCACATCTCATCCCAAACATCAAAACTGATCTAAAAACAAAAATATCTACCACTATAATGAGAAGGCTGGTGTGGAACAAACTCTCAAAGCACTGCATATATAAAGTACTCCTCAATGGACAATTTCCAATGTAACAAAATAAATTAAATTACAGCTGAAAATAATTAAATGACCTTTGTTATAACACTTGTGCATAACACTCCAATTCAGAAATTATAAAAAAACAGTCACCTCAACTTCAATGAATGGAAAACTGTATCACAGCTATGCAACATAATGTGAACTGACGGAGACACTAACAATTCTATAAATGGAGAATGGAATTACAAAGAAAGACACCATAAGACAAGAATCCCAACTTACAATGATCTCCCCAAATTGCTCAAAGTGCTTGCGAAGTTCTGAAGCCGTAACATCTTTCTCCAAGTTGCCAATGAACAGAGTCCGTGTTGCCTTTGGATGAAATTCGTCCAACTCCGCTTCGTAAGGCCTGAGAACGTAACATGTTTCAAAACACACGTAACAAAAGAATTACAGATTTCAAAATGGAAAAACTCTGAAACTGGCCACAAAAGAAACCACAAAGAATGTGTTTAAAAACAGGCTTCAATATAAAAAAACACTATATATATAAAAAATGTCATTCTTGAGAAACAAGGAAGAGCTCTAATTTCTATAACAAAGGAAGGACTTTGTTTTTTTTACACACTTAACCCCTTTTCATCCTTTCTTATTTCCAACTGCATTCCTATATGTGACAAATTAATTTGGGTGAAAATTAAAGATTTAAAAAAAAAGCATTTTTAACAGGGGGAATATATAGATCCTTCACACTGTTGTTTCTGCTTGTAATCAACTAAATGAAATTTGAAAGAGTATAAAGTGTAAGCTATAAGAGTGCATGCAATTGGGTGTTTGCAAATGTGTCCCATAAAACATCACATGCCTTCTAAGAGAGGAGAGGTGTTAATATCCATGACAGACCATAGGGACTGAATGAATGAATGAATGAATAAGTGAATAAATGAATGAACGAATGAATGATAATATATTTAATACTTATAAACAGTGCAAAATAATAACACATGTATAAACATTATGCAGTTTGCTACCTGAATTCATTGTCCTCCACATCATAACCCTGACAAGGTGCCACCTCAATCTTGCAGCCAAAAAAGAGCTTGTTGTGTGACTCTTCAAGTGCCTTCTCCACATCATCTGCTTTTTTGAAGCAGACCAATGCATAGCGATCACCTGCCTGCCCAACCACCTTCACACACGTTACCTTCCCATGCTTCTTGTACTCGTGGAACAGCCCGTCCTTCAGACTCGTATCTGAAACACAGTAACAGCCCACTTTCAGTCAAATCTAAACCACAACAGCCCATACCTCAGATTATTATCTGTAAAACAAGAGAATGCTGCCCTTCAGATTCAAACCTCAACACAAGGAAGTTCTTCACACTCATAACTGAAACACAAGCACAGCCAATACTTCAGACCCATGTCTAAAATATGCACAAAGCCTGTAATTCAGACTCATACCTACAACATCTTCAATCATGTGTAAAATCCAACACACCATACTTCAGACTTACATCTGTAACACAGACAGAAATTCAAACCTTCAGGGTCATATCTGAAACAACAGAACACCTGAAACTTCAAATTCATATCTGTACGATAAGCTGGTGCTTGAGACTTATTGCTGAAACACAAGGAAGTTCTTTACACTCATAACCAAAACACAAGAACACTAAATAATTCATTCAAACTTGCATTTGGGTAATATTAAATCCAATGTGCAAATTCACATGCACTTGTTGATTTTATTCCCATAGTGAAGCATCAGTGCATGGTCATGAAATACTTAAAATTAAATCCAATCTTCAGAACCACATCTGAAACATAAGAACATCCCAGTACCTATACAGCCTCATATCTGAATAAATGTGTTCTACTGTTTCACACTTCACGCATGTAAGAACTGATACTTCTGCAGAAAATAAATACATGAATGAAGTCTTGGCAGGTGATCAGGTCAAGGATGAGATTAAACAAGCATTTCAGACCCACTGCAAATGCTACATAACATACAAAGAGTTACTACACAATCAAGATGCACGACCATCCATAAATGTGACGAATAAAATTCCAGTAATGGCATAGACACAAAATAAAGTAGTCAACATAATAATAAATCAGTGGGTACAGTTCTTGAATTGCCAACTCATTCCTCAGACCGCACTTTGGGTTAGGTGACAAAGAGTCAAAGTCTCAGCTCTTATGTCTGAGGCAATGTATCATACATAGATTTAACATTCATGCAGTAAACGTAATATCACTTGAACATGTTATTACTTTTTCTATTCACATTACAGTACTTTAACTCAATGTATTAATTTTCCCCAAGGCTCGAGACATACAGTGCTACAGAACACATAACGTGGACTGGTACCAAGTTCAAAAACAATTTCATAAAGCACACCACAAATCTGGGCAGGCATGCACTAAATGAGGTCTAGATTTAACCAACAACGTCTGGAGCCTTAAGTTTCTTCCATCAACATTCTTTCTTCACAAACAAAATATGCTTGTGCTGTCCACAATGAACATAAAGGATTAATGCCCTTACCACTAGAGCGAATAGGCAGGTTGCGAACACAGATGGCCAGAGGCCTTCGATCTTCGCTCTGCACAGCTGGACTCACATTGTTAGCATGTGGTGCACTCACTGCTGACTGCAAAGCCACCCCACCCACACGCCCACTCCTTGATGTCCCATGGTGGCTACTGCTGTGGAATATGATCAGTAATTTGTATCACATATGGCTGAATTCCTTACCTCAATATGACCTTACTTCCAGTATCAATTTCAGATGGAACTCACTATTAATTAAAATGAGTAAGTCATTCACATATGTAATGATGTGGCCTTCAATTCATATTTTGTACGCTCTGCTTGGAGGATCAGAATTTTATTTTGAGCTTGAATACAACAAACAAGATTCAGAACACTTACATTCAATACAACCTGAATGCAAATGTTCCATGCAGTTTCAAAAATATTTAACAAAAATTCAAAAGCATACAGAAATTAAATGGACATATTTAGAAGGATAACTTCAAAAAAAGATTTTGCAGCATGCAGGAGAAGAAACCTGACTCCAGCAATGGCTGCTAGGGAAGCAACTGTTGACATGGCAGTAAAATGTTAATGTAACCTGACAGTGTTTTGTGTGCACTAGTTTCATTCCACAAAATGCATGACCACTGTCAGCGGTATCTGAGGAAATGTTCATAAAATTCCTCATGTGCAAATTTAATTTCAGAGTGGTACATATAATTAGATAATGCTGGTTGCATTTGCATATAGCAATGTAAGGGCAGATCACGTACCAGTGAAAAAACAGCTGACAGTGTTGTTCTGTGGGCTTTGTACAGTCCTCAGAAATCAATTCATCTAGCTAGCCAAGCACTGTGTCTACTGGAGTGAAGAGTATGAAAACATTCTGAGAAATCAAACTGTCCCCTGTCTCTAGAGATCAAAATGTTGCTGAACTATACTGAATGACAATACAATGAGTTATGAATTTTGCTGCGACATTATAAGACTCTTCAGTGCAAAGTTAGTCCAAAATTTGTTGTTGTAAGGACGCAACATATGATCTCAGCAGCAGGTGAAGAAGCATAATGAGTGAGTATGAAGAAGTGAAAATCCTCACAACATGCTGCAACATGTTACAGTCCACCCTAAGGAGAACACGTTGCATGCCATGACTTTAAAGCAGTGTACTGCCCTTTCTTCTTTGCTGAAAAAGGAATGAACTTTTAAATGACCTACATTCACATATGTGAATGTGCAAAAAACAACACACATATAAATTAGTTTTATATATTTGGGCAACACAGAAATTCACGGCACTTTTAAGACATGCCACATAATCTCTGTTTTGTTTTCCACAAAATGCCTTTAATTTTGTAATTTTATCTTTTTCCGGCTAATAATACTCACGTATTTCATAAACAATGTGTAAAAATGTAAGTATCAGCCTAGTCATTTCAAGGTTAGCAGAATTACTTATTTGGGCTTGCTGGAGTTTTGGCTAACATCCCAACTGTCAGAAAAGAAATCGGTTATTGCTTCTGAACATGACGGTGCACTGCTACATACCCACAGTGACATGAAAACAGAAAGCTGCTTCATTGGGGGATTGGCATGGGCAGGATTCGTTACTTTCATGTCACATTCTCCAGATCTCTCTCCAAATTTCTATTTCTTCTTTTGGAGCTATATAAAGGACTAAATTTAAGTTCAACCACAGCCAAAAACTTGGAAAATTCAAACGACTGAGTATGGAACCCTGCTGGAAACGTTTACTGTGAAATTCCATAAAGTCTCTGGGAAGAAATAAAGTTATCACTGTCACGTGCGCACAAACACAGCGTGTGACCAACACTACTGGCGTACCACAGCATGTCAGGAAGTTCTCCTCACAATAGTGCATGATTGTTCTTTATTCCATTAAGTTTTTGTGCAATAAATTTCTGAAATTGCTTAGATCATTTGCAGTCACACTGTACACATGTGTACCAAACCTGTTTCTGTCCAACTGCTTCATTCCTTTTATGGACAACTGAATTCCAAAACAACTTTTAGCAGATAAAAGCACACTGCACAGAAGGTTCGTATGAGTACCATGGAAGATGCAAATAGCCAACTTATGTAAAAAGCAGACCTGTGTATTATCAACATCATAAAAACAAAACCTGTTATTTCTTTTTAATTTCAGACTGTGGTAAAACCAAATCCATTGACACTGCAGCCAACTGACTGCACTGGCCACAGGCAATACCAAGTACAGAGAAGCAGTGAAATGACAAATGGCACGGGACAACGCAAGTGCCCCAAGTGCCACTTTGTCCACCACAAATGCCTTACGGACCATGACTGAAACCCAAAATCCAGCAACTACTGCCACAGCTATGGCACAACCCTCATAGGCATTTTTCCCAGCCTGTCAGCTGATTAAACGCAAATGTATGGGAAAGGACATGCAATGTAACTTCTCCAGCAGTCTTCTGCAGTGTGTTCAGCATCCTAATACAGAGTGATGCAATGCCTTACAATATCTTCAACCCTTATAATGTACAGTTTTTATGCCAGAACAATAAGCACGTGTTCATCACCAACTCATAAAAATTGTGACAGTCTGTGTACCACATGAACATAACACTTTGTGTGGCTCAGCCACAGAAAATGCATTTATATTGGTTACGCACAGCAACGACTTGGACTCAAATGCAGAAATGTAAGTTTCTGCAGCTCATCTGCCATACACAGTGTTCAATCAGCTCATCTGCCATACACAGTGTTCAATCTACTGTATTTATTTCTGGGCAATGAAACAGCAGAATATGCAACATTAGTACCTATGAGGGGAGCAGGACTTGTCAGATCCCGGTGAAGATGTACCCGAGCTGCAACTACTGGAACCTGACTGGCTAGAACTGGAGCTGGAATGCGAACGGCTACGAGATCTGGACCGAGAGCGACTTGACCCTGAGTTCGAACCTGACTCGCTCCCTGACCTGCTAAATATGACATCACACGGAAAGTTAGATACTGCTGTGTACAAACAACAAACAGAGTTTCACTGTCCCATTGTTTACTACAATGTGACAAAATTATACAAATTCCCTTATACCAAACAGATACAAACATAATACAATAACAGACATAATGTGAGGATGGGTTTAGACATTGGTCACTCACCTACTTCCTTAAACCACTGGATCACTGGAGAAGGGGAGCTTGTTTAAAACACAGGGGGTTACAAAATAGAGGAGCAGGTTATAAACATTTCATAAATCTGTATAATAAGGTCATGTATTATTGAATGGTATTTCAAAACACCCTCCAAAATGAACCTTATTCAGTATTAACTTCTACCAACTTCCACAAAACACTATCCTCCCCAAATAAAAAGTTGCACCAAACATGAAAAAGTTTATTAATTCATTACACTTCCCCCCCACAAAAAAAAGTTAATCTGCAAAGCAAAACCGAAGAGTAAGTGTCAATAATCAACTGCACAGCATTCACAGAATTTGTTACAGTAAGCAGCATCTTTGTCCATTTACTTCCCATCAAAAACTCAACCTATGCCCCCCCCCCCCACAAACGTACTTTGTACCAAAATCTGGTAAGTTTTCACATAAACCATCACTACATTATCAGCTTCTCACTCCATTTTACCCTAAAGAAAACAGCACTGAACCCAGAGGTTGAGATACTCAGTGATCAACTACAACCAGGAGTATTTGGATCAGCCCAGTTATTCTTGACTGTGTGACACATGCATACAACAATTCTGAAAAATGATTCACACCTGTTTCAGCTGGGTAACTGCAAAACAGAACTCCATGGACAAGGGTCCTTTGACATAAGTGAACAGTTTCTCAGCTAGTCAAGAAATTCCCCACATTCTAAAAGAACCTGACACAACAATGGTGATAACTTCACACTGCAGTCTAATAAAGACAACTAATAATACTTCATTCATATCAGAGATTATTATATGTTAAATATGATGAAAGGGAGATTATGTCAGTGAATCAAAAAGAATGGAGCAGGAAACGTTTATGGTGCATTTCAACCCCTGTAGGCAGATTTTAAGTCTAAAGTCCTAAGATCGCATCAGCCCTTCAATTCTCAACAAGCTACCATCTAGCACAACTAAAGCTTACTGTTAGCAGTATTAGCTAGTGATATATGGCAGAAATTTTGTGTACTCAGAACAAAAAAAAATCTGAGACAAAACACACTGCTTGTAATCAGAGCCACTTTGCAAATACATTCACCTCCCACTTTTAAAGGGTTAAAAATTCTATACAGGCATTTGCCTACAGTACAGGAAAACACACAATTCAGTTAAGATGGCCTTTGTTCCAGCTGGTACCTGTCACATGCATGATCCAGATTTACTTCTGAGCAAACAATCTCAATTTCGCATTATATAGACTAGCATCAGCATGAAAATGGAAACTTCCCATAGAACTGCCATCTGTTAACAAGGAAGGGAGACACGGAATTTGTCAACACAACTTTAAATAGCAACACAGCATAAGTCAGCTGGCAAAGCAGATGTACCATTTGGTCATGACCGGTGAGTGTCGCTAATAAACCAACCAATAAGCAGCATGTCTACATTAAGAATTAACATGGTCCACCAATTCAGAAATTCAGGTTTTAATTTTCGATAAGGGGCACTAATTTTCAAGAGTTCCTGAAAGTTATGAAACCTGGGGCATTTAACACACACAGGAAACATGAAATCCATACAAAGTTTTGACACGAAAATATGAAAGGCGGGTACCTTGCAAGCTTTCGATATAAACGAGAGAGTAATATTAAAATAGATTTGAAAAATTTAGGGTGGAATAGTGGCGAACAAATTCACGTGGCTCAGATTAGGGACTGGTAAAATGCTTGTGGGAAAGCTGATCGAATTTCCGGGTTTTTTTTTTAATTATTTTATTTTTTTTTAATATACAGTGGCTCCTCAAAATGAGCTCTGCTCCACGTGGCTTGTTACAACTCCAGTCAGGATATGGTCTGAGGTTTCCAACAGAAACGACGCTCTTACCTGGATTTGGGGCGCTTCTTGTGCACCACAGGTTGCGTTTCACGCCGCTCGTCCGGGTAGGGATCGGGGGTGGGGTTGGTGGCAGGATAGCGGCCACTCGCGCTGTCGTAGTTCCACGCGTTCCCCAGGGGCCGGTGGTGCGTCGGCTGGGTTCTGCGGCACCCACAGACACATCAGTTCCATTCGTTTCAGCACCCCGAACTTATTAGTACAAGGTGACAACACACAAACAGCCACACTCACATGCAATTCCACAAGTATACAGTATTACACGAGGGATGCATATGTCGAATCCCACCTTCATCACTTCCTGTATTTAAACTGGGTTTCTCACCGTGTGCCAATAGTAACCAGCAATTCTTCTTTCATTACAACGTCATTACGCAACACATTGTTGCATATCAGAACTATTATCACCAGGCGATGGCCTGTGAACAGGTCGCAGGTTCAGTCACATCTGTTCGTTTAGAAGAAGTACAAAACAATCCACTTTCAAAACATTTACCTAATTCTGGTACACAAATTCTGTCAAAGCGGTTGATTTCACTGCACGTCTGAGCTCGGTACACCTATTCCAACAAGACAGACAATGAATGTATAAAATTAACACCCAGGCGCGTTCGCGTAACCACTGTTACCGTGGAAGAGCAGTATTACATATTCTGTGTGTCTGTAGCCTCAGGTAACCAGCACGCAAAGCGCATTCCCAGTATTATATTGTCATTGGTGGCCTGCCCGGATCTACCATGTTTTTCCACATTATCTCAAAGGCGGCACGATTTTCGGAAAACAATTATGGAACATAAAGGGTGCCTGTTGATTTGCTGTACAACATTCGTCTGAAACGTTTCTCATTCGAAGAAGAATTCTGCGAGATACTATCACAAATGCACGCAGGTATTCGTGTAAAGTGCCCGTTTTAACGGAACGTGAACTTTCTTCGTCGGGATTTCAAAAAAATAACCGAATACCGAAGTTCATTAAAATCCGTCCAGTGCGGGCCGAATTCGGACGGACGGACTGACAGATATGGCGGAGCTAATAGTCGCTTTTCGGAAATTTGCGAACGCGCCTAACAACAAAGCCATAGATCGGTCTGGCTTCAATCCTGTACGTCGGCATTTGTAATATTCATGTTTTCTCTTGGCCCAGAACTGGTCTACGGCCCATCTCACTTGACGGCTCGTAAGGTACCGGGGTATCCTCCCTCTCGCAGTAGAATTCTAGGAAAACCTTAAAAAAAAAAACGCTATACTTCGTCATGGATTAGAATACTAATGAGCAGATCTTACAAGAATGGATATGGACAGGATGCGTCTAGTTCAGGTCAGGCGTCAGCAGCGGACTCTTATGAATACGGTAATAAAACGTGGTTTCCATAAAGGCACGATATTTCACACGCAACTTGTCAACTATCGGCTTCTCGCAGGTGACTACGCCGCCAGGGTTATTACACGTACGAATACATCGGAACTCACTGACGTCACAGTGTTACGTTATCGGCAGCACTGCGAGGTACGAAGACAGGCAACTTAGTTTAGCGCCCGGCATATGGTACAGGTTGAGTAACACTGTTGTAAGCGAAAGTTGTGATTTGTACGTGAAGGGTTCAGATGTGTGTGTGTATGTGTGTGTAATGGCTCGCAGTACAAACAACGCTGCTCACGCTGTGCATCTGAGAGGTAAAACGTCACAGAACAGAGGAGGGCACAAGCCCTAACCGAATATACAGCTTGAATTCTGTTGGATATTTAACGGCACACAACAAATAATACTGCTACCACAACCAAGTACAGAATTCTAAGAACTATTCGATACCAAAAAAAGAACGAAGAGAGTTACTGTGTACGTGCGTATAGAAGGCACCCCGACGCCGATGGTCACACCTACGATTCACCCGGACGTTTTCTGTGGTTCTCAATGGAACACACAACGACCACTTCCAAATCATCCTATTTTCCACTTTATATGACCTACTGTTGATAAACTTAACCAAAGGAATAAACAAAATTACGTTTTAACCCCCCCCCCCCCCCCCAAAAAAAAAATCACCCTACATTTTTATAAACCCTCCCACCCAAACCAAAAATACAGGAGAGG
>Ga0123357_10014472_pt1 | contig 10298 bp, 10 predicted proteins | sample TergutEmb28metaG_FD_89873 | JGI IMG/M metagenome (GOLD analysis project Ga0123357, IMG submission 89873) | Embiratermes neotenicus P4 segment gut microbial communities from Petit-Saut dam, French Guiana - Emb289 P4 | ecosystem: Host-associated > Arthropoda: Insects > Digestive system > Gut ... | reverse complement strand
CGCACAACGCACAACGCACAACGCACAACGCACAACGCACAACGCACAACGCACAACGCACAACGCACAACGCACAACGCACAACGCACAACGCACAACGCACAACGCACAATGGAGAAGTGTATATAATAGCGTAAGAATAACGGAAGCGTATTTAGCAACAAAAGAGCCGAAAAGGGAAGATGAATCCTTTTTCGGCTCTTTTGTTTATGAGGCTTCGATTAAGAGCGATCTGCTGTATTACTTAAATGGAACGTGGAGATATGGCAATGGCGCAGCAAGTAATTGAGATAACTTGCCCTGGTTGCGGAGCCCGAGTTTCGACCGATCAGAAGGTGTGTGAGTATTGCCGCGGACCTTTAATCATCTCAACATTCAATAGTGTGTATTCCATGCCAATGCCGGAAGTTAACAAATATGCCGGTGCATATAAAAAGGCTTTGAGTGAAAATCCTGGCAATCAGGAACTAAACAATTCTATCGCTTTCTGCTATCTGAAACTCGGGTATTACGACAAAGCGTTGGCCTGTTTTGAAAATGCGATGGAAGACAATTTTGATAATTCTGAAACATTTTTCTATGCGGCAGTTTGCGTGTTACATGGCTCATGCTCACAGCCAAGAAAAGCGTTTCTGCTGACAAGGCCTGAGATAGACGAAATTGAGAAACATATCAAAGCTGCTTTGATGATCGAACCTAAAGGGATTTATCATTATTTTTGGGCGTACATAAAATACGACTACTTTTCCAGAAAATATTTCAACACTTCGCCTACATGGCAAGAAGCGCTTGCCAATGCGAAAGAGGCCGGTCTGTCGGATTATGATGTCCAACAGTTGTATGAAATTATTAACGTTCCAAAACCGGAAGCGCTTTAGCTACTTTGCAGTAATTAGCGTCCTTTGGATTCATAACGGCGAAAATTATAAAAAAACATTTCAGGAGGATTTACAGATGGCAATCATAACGCAGGAAAATTTACAGCGGGCGAATAAAATCAAACTGTTAAAGGAAACGGCAAATTTCGAGCAAAATAAAGTGATTGATTACTTTTCGTGCATGCCAGAGCCGGAGCCATTGTCTAAAGGTTCCATTAAACTCTTAATGGGATTTTTATTGGGGTTTATAGTGGCATTGGTATTGGGTGTGGCGTCTAAATCTCCGTTGCTAGGTTTGTTGGGATTTGTAGTGGGATTTGCGGTAGGATATAAAACATCAGGGAAAGGTTCGCCCAAAAAAAGCAAAGAAGCTGAGTTTGATGAAATTGTTTCGAAGCAACGGCAACAATTAAACACATATCAAGCTGCATTAAATAAAATCGGACTTGATGAAGATCAACTAAAAGAGATTGCTCCTGTTAGTTTTGAAGGATTCCAAGATGATGTATGGAAGGTAGGTGGTAACGAAGTTGTGGGGTTTAACAAGGTAGGAAAAGATCAGAAATTTCGTTCAGGAAAATATGCCATTACCCATATGTTTTTCAGCGCTACGCAGGTCTATATGTACCAGTATTCTTTTAATTTTTATAACAACGAAAAGAAAGAACGAACAGAAGAATATTTTTATCAAGACATTACAAATTTTTCCACATTATCAGAAAGTATCAATACATATATGTTTATGGGCAGTGGTAGCGGTTGCACTGGCGCTAAAGCTAACGCTAATGCTACAAAAATGACAACAACCAATATTCAGCGCTTTGCGTTGATTGTCCCAGGCGACAGGTTCTCCTGTGACACGCAGATGGATATCGAGCAGAGCGTGCAGGGTATGAAAGCTAAATTGCGAGAAAAGAAAAATGTCTGATGGCAAAAGAGCGGGAACCAAGCATCTGGGATATTCTTGATAAGCCTGCGGTTTTTACCGGAGAGGTTAGAAAAATCACAAGACCCGTGATCTCTAAAAGAGCGGTCACATTATCAGTAATTTTTCGACTGCTGATTACGGGCATTGCTGCTTCTGCGCTCGCTCTCGGTATTTATTTACTTTGGGAAATTTATGCAGCGCCGCCTCAATGGCAGAGTTTATTTTTTATTACTGTTTTATCCTGCTATTTTCTCCTGTTTATTATCAGCCTGAAACGGATACTTATCTTTGCCGTTACACTGTATCAAATCAAGGCAAGCGATGAAGTTCGTTTAAGATGTAATTTTACGCCAAGCTGCTCGGAATACATGATTCTATCCTTAAATAAATATGGCGTGATTTGCGGGACTTACAAGGGAATTAAACGTTTACTACGTTGTAGATTGCCAAACGGAGGAGAGGATTATCCATAAAGGAGGGCATACTATGGCTTTATTTAATAATTATCGAATTCAAAATCATCAAATGTGTCATATTGGCTCCATAAGCACCTATTTGTTGGTTCAAAGAATACTTTTTCTAAAGCATGCATATCAATTTTATTTTCAGCATTAGGGTTCACAAAAAAATGATTACTTTTATTGGAAATATTAAGAAATAGAATAGCTGAAAGATATTTTGCAGATTCATCAGAGTTAATAAAAGTTCTTCTTGCGATGCTTCTCAATCTTATATTTACATCTTTAAATGTAAATTTCTCTGAATATAGACATATACTAATAAATGGTGCTTTAGTTGTAAATTGGTCGCGCTTACTTTTATCCAAAAAGAATTTTTTGTTTTCTGATGCCCATCTATACGGATTAATCGAACAGTAAAAAGACGAACTTCTATGCACTCCTTTCTTAAATAATTTTATTTGAAAATAATTATTTTTAAATGAACTATATGATTTGTCATTATTAAAATGACTTTTTAAATTTTCAATTATTGTATCAAATAATGGTGAGCTTAAAAAATTTCTCAAATCATCATAACTTGACGTATATCCATCTAATACTTGAACATTATAATCAAGGAATTTTTCAGATATTCTTCTCTCTAATGCGTCTAAACAATTATATGGGACTTCAAAGGTTTTAATATCAAAATAAATTTTTGTATCGTATGCACTAAAACAGCCGTCAAGTATATTGCTCTTTTCTGGATGTTGTACTTGAGGTTCGAACACAATATTGTTTGAAAATAACCATTCATAGGCAAGTAATTCATAATAACAACCATCTGGCTTGTTGCTTAACAAATTTGATAAGATTTCGTTTGCTGCCTTTTTATTTTTTGAACCGATTTTTTCTATAGTATCTGCAATAATAGTTAGCTGTTCAACATCATGGAATAAACTAGTTAATATGCTACCATGAGCTATACAATCGCTTTTAGCTTTATTAAAATTCAAACTAGCAATAAATGTAGATTTTTGCTCAAGTGCTTTAAGAAAATCTTTATAGCTTATACACATGATGATTTCTTTCCTTAGACGTAAGCAGTTTATCTCTATCATACTTCCTAGCTTTTAAGAAACTCTTTAACTGCTTCCGTATTTGCCTTTCTTTCAAAAAGCGGCCTGTTGTCCCCTCTATTCCATGCCGGCTGGAAATCTTCGAATGATTGAGTTGAATCTTTTTTATAAAGAATTCCAAGGTTGTAAGGGGAAGTCTCCATTGAAAGTTTCAGGGCTTCGAGAATATCTGTTTTGTTTTCTTTTTCATCAAGCCATTTTGTATTTTCCTTAAACCACTGCCAGGTGTTTGTTGTATTGAAAGATACACAGGGCTGAAATATATCTATCAGCGCGAATCCTTTATGCTTTATGCCTTCTTTAATAAGGTTTTTTGTCTCTTCAACATCTCCCGCAAAACATCTGGCAACGAAAGTTGCGCCTGAAACAATAGCTATCGCGAGAGGATTAAACGGTTCATTTGTTACTCCGTGAGGAGAAGTAGTAGTTTTGTTCCCTTTTGGCGTTGTCGGAGACATTTGCCCCTTTGTAAGTCCATAAATCATGTTATTACATACAATACTGGTTATATCGGGGTTTCTTCTGATCGTATGGATAAAATGATTACCCCCTTCTCCGTACATGTCGCCATCTCCACCAATGGTAACAACTGTAAGAGACGTGTTAGAGGCTTTTATGCCTGTAGCCACCGGTAATGTGCGCCCATGTAAACCATTAAAGCCGTTGACTTTCATATAATGAGGTGTTTTGGCTCCCTGGCCTATACCTGACGCCACCACAACATTTTCCGGAGAGAGGCCACTTTCATCAAGAGCCAGTTTTAGAGCGTCCAATATTCTGAAATCCCCACAACCTGGGCACCACGCAATTTCAGAATCATAATCAAATCTGGTTTTTGTCATATCAGAGTCTCCTTATTTATGGCATGAGAAAGCTTTGATTCAAGCTCTTCTACACTGTATTGAAAACCGTTATACTTTAGAATCATGTCAGTTGCCTTAATTCCGGTTTCGGCTTTTACAAGCCGCGCAAATTCACCTGTTCCGTTTCCTTCAACAAAGATGATTTTTTCAAATTTAGAGAGAAGCTTTCCGAAATCTCTGTTTAAAGGATATATCTGTTCACATAGTATAAAAGTGACGTTTTTAAATTTACCTTTAGAAGCCACTTCTCTCATCGCTTCTATTGTAGAGCCCCAGCATACAACAGCTATTTTATCACCACTCCCCATTATTTCCGGTAATTCCGCTACATCTCTAAGTTTTTCAAGAATTAAAGCCCTTCTGTCTGTCATGGCTGCCCTGATATCCATATCTTCAGTTATATGCCCTTCTTCAGTATGCTCATGGCTATCGGCAAAAACTATTCCTTTACCATAACCGGGTACGGCAAATGGGTCAGTAACGTTGCCGGACAGATTGTAATGCTTATACCCTTCTTTGCTTTTTAGCGGCGTCCTCACGGTTTCCCCGATTGTAAAGTCTGAGGTATTAACATCGTATGAACTTTCTAACAGGTATTGGTCTGTCAGGATAATAACGGGAATACGGTATTCATTAGCCAGATGGAATGCTTTTTGGCCTATCCGAAACGCGCTTTCAACGCTTCCCGGCGCCAATATCAAACGGGGGAAATCTCCATGACCTGCGTAAAGAGCCAGCTCCAGGTCTCCTTGCTCAGTTCTTGTCGCAAGGCCGGTGGCAGGCCCAGGGCGCTGCGCCAGATGTATGACCACAGGCGTTTCAGTCATGCCGGCAAGGCTTATACCTTCCGACATCAGGGCGAAGCCTCCTCCTGATGTAGTTGTCATTGCTCTTGCTCCTGAAAAGGACGCTCCTATTGCCATATTTATAGCGGCTATTTCGTCTTCAGCCTGTTCTGTTACGCAATTAAACTTATCAGCATTGTTAACGAAAAAAGTAAATACCCCTGTTCCCGGAGACATGGGATATGCTGAAACAAAGTTACAGCCGGCAGCGGCAGCTCCTAATGACACAGCACTATTGCCGCTCATAAGTTTTATCTCTTTTTTTGAGGATTTTTCATTGTTTGAATGCAGTGCCGAGCTATGACCGTTATATTTAACACCCAATCGCCGACCAGTGACAAATGCGAGTCTGTTCTTTTCCGCAAGAATTTTGTCGCTGAATTTTTTATCAATTAATTTGTACGCGATTGAATCAGCAAGGGAGAAAAGTTCCGCAATCAATCCGACAACGATTGTTGCCGCGAAAATAGGGCCGCCAACTGAACTTGAAACTTCCTTTAAATTTAAATCAATGATTGAATTTTGAAATTCACTAAATTCATGTCCAATATCAGAATCTCCTACAAAAATAATTGTATCTTCGGAGATACTTCTGAGAATATTTTTTCTTATTCCAGGAGCAAGGGCGAATAAATAATCAATTCTGTCTGTTATTGCCCTGACTGGTGACGCGGATACCCTGATAAGAGAAGAATTATTCCCTCCCCTGACTCTGGACATATACTCTCTGGTTGTAAAAACATAAAAACCTGTTTCTGAAAACAGTTTTGAAATGAAATCTTCAGCAGTTTGTAATCCTTGTCCCGCTGCGGAACAGATTACGAGAGCCGCCTCTTTATTATTTTTTGTCTTATGTGGCATAATAGAATCTCCTTTAACCGCCTTTACAGTGGTGGTGATTGTTGATACTGTATTAAAAAATTCAGCTATATGACTTGGTTTAATAAATAATTTTAATAGCATAACACTAAATTTTGAGATTAAAAGTTTATCTGTAGAAAATATTTTACATATAAATGGTTTGAGATTAGAGATTGTGAGAGGTTAATTGAGTTTTTCAGAATATTGATTTGATTATCTGATATTAGTTATATTCAAAGTATAAACCGATGTCGTTAATTAATTAAATAATCCGGTACAGTTTTTGTGATTATATAAAAAAACAAGGGAACTGTTATGAAAGTACAACCTGTGCGAAAACTTCAGGAATCGGAAATTGAGCCGTTAAGAACAGAGATCATCGCTACTGATCCTCTTGAAAAACCACCCTGCTGAGGCCCCCCTGTTTCCGCAGGTGGCGGAAAAATAGATGAGAATGTGCCTGGTTTTCTTGGTTGGATCGAAACTGCAGCTGGAAAAGTTCCGGTAATTTCCACTAAGCTGCTACTTAGTGACTATCTTACCACAATAAAAGTACGCTTTGGGATTAACCGTATGAATTATATGGTTCCTCCCGGCATATATGCCATTGGCAAACCGACCTCAGAGGATCCGGTGCTTGTAACGGCAAACTACAAGATGAGTTATGACGCAGTCCGCAAAAATCTGGAAGGGGGAAATGTATGGCTTCTTGTGCTTGAAACTTTTGGTGTTAATGTCTGGTGCGCGGCTGGAAAAGGAACTTTTGGTACAGACGAGCTGGTAAGAATGGTAAACAGTTCTAATCTTGGTAAAATAGTCTCCCACAGGAAATTAATAGTCCCGATACTTGGCGCTACAGGAGTAGCAGCCCATGAAGTAGCAAGGAGAACAGGATTTTCCATTCAATATGCAGCTATAAAGGCTAAGGATATTAAAGAGTTTCTTCATAATGGAATGACTACCACTGAATCAATGAAGCAGATGACTTTCAGCATCTGGGAACGCCTGGTACTTACACCTGTAGAGCTTGTCAGCACTGTAAAGCAAACAGCAATAATAATGGTGTTCCTGGGGTTGATATTTCTTGCCATAAATGGTTTGTCAGCTGCTGTTTTAGTAATGGTAGCGTATCTTGGTGCAGTTTTATCAGGGACAGTAATAACTCCTATTTTTCTGCCATGGCTCCCCGGAAAAAGTTTTTCAATAAAAGGTGGTATTGTAGGTATTATTTGGGGAGTTATTTTCTCTCTAATCATAACAAAACAGCCGTATCTGGTGACTATAGCGATCTGTTTAGGGCTTTCTGGTGTAAGCGCTTTTTATGCCCTTAACTTTACAGGGAGTACACCTTTTACATCACGTTCAGGAGTTAAAAAGGAAATGCGGCTTGCCCTGCCTGTTATAGGTGTCGCTGTCGTCGCAAGCGTACTGTTGCTTATTACCAGCCGGTTTATATGAAAAGAGAGATAGATGAAAGGTTTTAGATATCTGAAAAACGTAGCGACAGTGGAACTTGAGCAGGAAAAATGCACAGGCTGCGGAAGGTGTATTGAAGTCTGTCCACACCAGGTATTTTCATTTGGTAATAAAGTTGCCTTGATTACTGACAAGGAAAGATGTATGGAGTGCGGAGCATGCGCAAAAAATTGTCCTGTAGAGGCAATAAAGGTTAATTCCGGTGTTGGTTGCGCTACTGGCCTGATAAATGAATGGCTCAGAGACAGAAAAATATTTAAGTCTGGCTCAAAATGCTGTTCATAAATTATTGCCTATTACTATATTTATTATTCAATTAGGCAATACTGCTTTAAGTCTTATCTTTATACTGTAATTTTGATTAGCTGAGGTAATACCTGAGTTAACAAATAATATATGTTATATATTACAACAGTGTCAAAATTGCCTAATTATATTTATATTCGTACAATTAGGCAATAATTTGATAGAGTAAATTTCTTTCACAGGAGGAGATTGATAATGAAAAAACGTATTTTGGGCAAAAACGGCTTGGAAGTTTCCGCTCTGGGATTTGGCTGTATGGGTATGAGTTTTAGTTACGGTCCGCCGGCTGACAAACAGGAGATGATTTCCCTTCTTCGTAAGGCTGTGGATTTGGGGATTACATTTTTTGATACGGCAGAGGTCTATGGCCCTTTCATCAATGAAGAGCTTGTTGGCGAAGCGTTTTTACCTATCCGTAATCAAGTGGTAATTGCCACTAAATTCGGCTTTGATATTGGTGTTGACCCAAGAAAAGGTAAAGGCGGAGCTCCCGCTTTAAACAGCCGTCCTGAGAACATCAGGAAAGTTGCTGAGGCTTCCTTAAAGCGTTTAAAGAGTAATGTGATTGATTTGTTATATCAACACCGCGTTGATCCGAATGTCCCTATTGAGGATGTCGCGGGGACCGTAAAAGACCTCATACAGGAAGGAAAGGTAAAACATTTTGGCCTTTCAGAGGCAGGGATAGAGACAATCCGCCGTGCCAACAAAGTCCAGCCTGTTACCGCTCTACAAAGCGAGTACTCTCTTTGGTACAGGCAGCCTGAAGAGGGGTTAATTCAGGTGCTTGAAGAACTTGGCATCGGTTTTGTTCCGTATAGCCCTCTGGGGAGAGGATTTCTTACAGGTAAAATCGATGAAAATACCGAATTTGTTTCGTCAGATTTCCGTAGTATGCTTCCACGGTTCACCCATGACGCTATGAAGGTAAATCAGGCATTTGTTGCCCTGCTTGTAAAAATGGCAAAACAGAAGAATGCGACACCGGCTCAGCTATCCCTTGCGTGGTTATTAGCGCGGAAACCGTGGATTGTCCCAATCCCTGGTACCACCAAGTTAAGTCGTCTTGAAGAAAATATCGGAGCAGTTGATCTGCAACTTACATCTGAAGAACTGAAAGAGATTGATAATGCCGCGTCAAATACCAAGATAGAAGGGACAAGGTATCCTGAGCACTTGGAAAAAGTCACCGGCCGGTGATCTTTATCACTGAATTTCAAACATGGAGGCAGCATGACGCGCCAGTACGTTAAGAGCGTCCTTAAAGGTACCTTGTTTTTTGTCTTGGTAGGCCCGCTGCTGGGTGGCCTGCTTGTGTTTTTACTGATTGGCTTTCGGAACGGATTTTCTGGAGGGACGCCTATAACTATAACGGGCATTGCAGGACAGATACTGTTCTTCGGTGGTTTTGCTTACGCGTTTGGAACAGTTCCTGCGCTGGTGACGGGGCTGGTTGCCTGTTCATTACAGCACCGTATGCGTTCCGGAACTGCGTTTGTCGCCCTCTGTACGCTTGTTTCGGTGATATTTGGCTTTGTGTATGATGGTATCTTTTACAGTATAGCCACCACGCCAGGAGCGCACACGCCGGTATTTGCTATTCTGAACATCATTCCGGCAATTGTGACGGGGACTCTTTGGTGGAAAATACATAAACCATCACCAAAGCTTACTCTGTAACGCAGGCTTTTGGTCATATACGGCGACTGTGGGGGCGATCATTGATCGTTCGGTCTTTTGGGGCGCCCAGTGCGCGCTCCTGCTCAGCGTTCTTCAATCACTCCAAACTTTTTCCAACCACTGCTCTTTAAGTAAGCGTCTTTTGATCCGATAGGAACTATAAGCTTGGCTTTGCCAATAGGGGTGAGCATAAATACGCACCAACCAACGTCTGGCGGTACTGGGTTTTTTACTTCCACTGTAGATAGATATTTACAATGGAATAGGGCATAAGCGTTCAGGCTTGTCACATCTTTACCGATTACGATGGATTTGATTTCTGACATGGCAAAGGCATGATGGCCGATGCTTGTAATTCCGTCACCTATGACTGCAGTGTTATATTCTTTAACGGCGCTTGACCATGTTGGGTTGCCCGGAATCTCTCCTTTGCCGCTTATGATTAGAGTTCCGTTTTCAATCCGCCAAGCGATGTCGGGTGATGCCAGTCCGCTGGCTGTTGCAGTACCGCTTCCGCCTCCTTCAGGCGAAGATACGGATGGAAGGGGACCGCTTTCCGTATGTTTATAGAACTTATCTACGAAAGGGAAACTGTTATTCCCTGTTTTGTCAGATATTTCCAAGGCATTGCCATTCAATTTATAATACAAAATTTCCGTAAGTTTATTAGTTGTTGTTACCTCTTTTCCAGGACTGCTCCTTAAGGCTGAAACGGTGGTCGTTTTGATCGTGTCAGTCTGTAAAATCATAGTTTCGTTATTGAACCAGTAAGTGCCGTACTGAAAGGTGGTACTCCCCATGAATTTATTGGTTGAAAATGTTTGGAATCGGTTGCCATTGAATGTTATTTGTGAATCGCCGTCTTCGTTTTTATATGTTCCT
>Ga0123357_10014471_pt1 | contig 10298 bp, 4 predicted proteins | sample TergutEmb28metaG_FD_89873 | JGI IMG/M metagenome (GOLD analysis project Ga0123357, IMG submission 89873) | Embiratermes neotenicus P4 segment gut microbial communities from Petit-Saut dam, French Guiana - Emb289 P4 | ecosystem: Host-associated > Arthropoda: Insects > Digestive system > Gut ... | reverse complement strand
TGGCTTGCAACATGTCCTAGCACGGACCTCTGTGACTGCATGGCTTGCAACATGTCCTAGCACGGACCTCTGTGACTGCATGGCTTGCAACATGTCCTAGCACGGACCTCTGTGACTGCACGGCCTGCAACATGTCCTACCACGGACCTCTGTGACGGCATGACCTGCAACATGTCCTACCACGGACCTCTGTCCTACCGGCACTGCAACCCAACACTTGGCAGTACAAGCACTGACAATGGAAAGGAATAAATTAGTGATCAGGTCGAAGTGGACTCGTAGTCGGGGCGACCCGGATCGAATCCTAACGGTAAATTAGCACATGTTTTTCTTTCTTTGTCTCTTTCTGATATAATAACGCTGTGAGCAGCTGCGTAAAGTGGTCGCGGCATCAAGACCTGAGGAAAGCCCGGAACATAAGTGCCCAGATGGCCGTTCTACAGGCCCAGAACTGAAACCCCACACTCTCGGTTACGAACACGTGACCCGCACCGGGGAACACCCTGTATAAGTAACGTGTTCTTTCTAGGTCTGCCCGCAACACAATTCCTGTACAAAAATGAACAAGACTATAGTTTAGACAAGCTTCGACAGCACCAACTGAAGAAACGCGCATCGCTGGGGTACGTGACATGCAGTCGTCACGTGGCTGCTGCACGTGGTGACATCAAACGCCACGTGCTGACGTCTACAGCTCCCAGTGTGTGACGTCACGTACACAAGCACCGGCAGACCGTGATACGAATGCTACTAGCGGTGCAAGGAATAGGAGCCACGAGTTGGGTGGGAGGACACGCTGCTAGCACCACCCTAGGACCGTGGTAACTATGCGTACCACATGCTTTAACACTCAGATTCTGCATTTTACCCACGCAGTGTGTATATGTGCTTCGTAGTTCGACGCAGTAGCAATAGTATGTGTTTTGTGTGGCACAGTACTGGCTGTTGGAGCAGTGCGGTCTGAAAGCCGTCAGTGGAATGCAGTTAAAATTGTAACCGCAAACTGCATCGTGGCGCTGCTCCTGCTACAGCAGAGCTGTGTGTACAACTGTATACAGCTGTATGGACCCTTTCCATGCCATTATTTTACAGGGAATAATGAGGTACAGTAGGCGAGGGGTGCCTTGGTGTAGAGGCAACAGGACCCTAACGGAACTTAACCAGTACTGTTGCAGGCTACACGCTTTGAACGAGAGGCACCTTAAACCGACGCATGTTGAGCACTCAAAAAGGAAACTATCATTACCTTCAGCTTCACGTTTAGACTATTGCCCATTTCCTGTTCACTCAAAACATCTGACACAACACACCATTTAAGTACTTCTCAGATTATAACAGTTAACTTCAGTTGCTACCCAAATTGTTCTCAAATTAGGTGTCCATTTTCAATAAGGCTCATTCCAAACATGTTTAAAACACTAGGAATAAACTCAATGTTCCACATATTTTATTATTTCTAACTCTAAAATCGGCACCCCCGGAATTCCCAAAAGTCGGCGCTCAAGTTTTACACTACTGTAGCTTATTTTGCGTTCGGACCTACACACAGTGTTAATGGAGGGGGCCTGTCCTTAACCCTTATCCTGCTAACGTGGAGAATAGGGTGAACTCCTAATAATGCCAGCAGATAGCAGATGTGATTTAACTCGGCGTTTAAATGGCTAAATAAGTACAATCATTAAATAAAATGCTGTTTAAGCAAGCCAAAATTTTCAATGCCTGGTATTAACCCTTATCCTGCTAAAGTGGAGAATATGGTGAGCTCCTAATAATACCAGCAGTTGGCAGGTGGGGTTTAATTCGGCGTTTAAAGGGTTAAGTTAATTTCGGCCTACGAAGGAGGCAGAAACAGAAGGACGGCTAAAACTGCATAACGTTGAGTTTCATGACGTGCTGCTTTAATATTATTATTATTATTATTATTATTAGGAAATTACGAGGAATGATATGGGCGGAGCATGTAGAACGTATGGAGAAGACAAATGCAATCAATTTTTGGCGGGGGGGGCTTTAGACCTGCGGGTACATTGGACGATAATGCTACACTGGATGGGGGGGGGGGGCATGGGGAGGTTTCAGGTGGCTCCTTTATTCACTGCTACAACACACACTGACGTTACGGCTGACAACAATTACAAGAACATTTACGAAACAAATTTAAGCAAGCAATGTGCTTAATCCAAACTTCAGTACACATCAAACAGTGATCAAGACTCATTTCGTCCAGATTTGGAATCAGCTTGTAAGAATATGATAAGCCATTGTTTCATTTTGTTACCACACGCCTGCTGTGGTCTGGGACAAGCCGTCACAACTGGAACTATGTGTAGGCTCATGCAGTGGCGTACCGAGGGGGGGTATGGGGGTGCTGAAACCCCCCCCCCCTCGAAATCCCGAAGGCCCATCCAAAATCGTGCCAAACTCTACCCGATTGTAAAAACTGTTAAAAATTACTGCATTTAGGACGCCAACACACCAAGATGTTCGGAAAAAAAGGCAGTAAAATTCTAAAACTACCGTCGGTTCGCAATTGTTTTACATTAGAAATGACAAATAAATTGGTTGTCCTCATAAATAATCTTAAAGTACCAAAAATTAAGAAAACGTTACTATACGAAATGAAATTTATTGTACCAAATTACAGCTGCCTCCAGAACCCCTGACTAGGGGGCTACCGCCCCCAGATCCCGGTTCTCTCTGTCCTCAACTGAATTTGTTGAACCCCCCCCCCCCTGAAAAAAATTCCTGGATACGCCACTGGACTCATGCTAACAAGTTAGGAAACACACCCATAACGCAAAAATCCTGGAGCGCTGGCTTATCTTTGCTTACATCGAATCACAGTACAAGTGTGTTTATCTGACAGGTGTTTCCGTATTCAGCACCATTTCTGTTCGGAACACATCCCGGCGCTGTCTTGGTAGGTCCAGACCGCTACTGGAATGTACCAGTAGGACTGAATGTGTCCAACGTCCGATTTATGTCATGCACATCCATTCAGCTGGTAACATACGGACAAACGGACACACGTGGCGTAGCAAAGTACACGTCAGCTGCGAAAGCACCAAGCATGGTTGTACTCCAGTCAGCTGTAGGATCTGCTGCAGGCCACACTGACGACAGTTGGATGTGCGTGCGTGCGGGCTCAGTGCACAGCGCACAGACTGGCAGAACAGTCAGTCGATGCGCTCTGCTTGCTGCAGCCAATTGCTAAACGTCTCAAGCGGTTTGCTCCACCTGCTACGAACAACCTGCAGCAGCACTTCCCGTAGCAGTGACGTCACACCGTACTGCATACGCTTGGGGTCGGGTTCAGCAGTACCACAAACGTAACGTTCGGTAGATTCAACTAAACATGTAACACTACTGCAGCACATAAATATATCCCACCCTTATTTTACGCCGTCTCTGCCTTCCCCCCTCCCCCCAAAAAAGCAGGGCGTAAATACAAAAGGCGCAAATAAAAAATATCCGCATAAAAATGATAGAATATGAAGGGGGTTAAAGTACTCGAGCGCAGCCTGCCACAGGGCCTTAAGACGAAAATGGCGTAAAACGGGCGCAAAACAAGAGTTGGGTGTATAAAAAGTTACTTTGAACGAAACTCGGAATATTAAGTAGCGGTACCTTCAGACGGAATGTCACATTGCTACAATTCTTGCACAATTTCAAAGCCTATACCCTGCCAGCCATTGTATAATCAATATGAGCAGTCTGTATTTACTTTTCGATCATCCTGCTTGTAGAAATTCAGTTCCTACCTCACAGAAGACACACCGTCTCCATTAGAGACCACGCAGCCGACGCTGTTTAAGAAAATAACCGCAATGTATTACGCAGCACCTCAAAACACTGCGCTGGCCAAATGCATTTTCTGGACGCCAGGGAAGCGGTACAGGCTGTTGGCAACTTCTGTGACGGTACAGGACTGAACACTCGCTGCCAGGTTCATAATCAGTGGACCTCTGCTCATAACGTGGATTGGGACACCTTTACCTGTACCCTACGTGATTCTCAGACAGTGACGTGGACTGTTACGTCATAATCGGCAACTAATACTCTACGTTCGACGTACACTATCCTAGCACAACTTGCAGTGTGCGCTTACCACCACACAATTGGGCTGTTTCCTAAAATTCCTGCAACGCATCGGCTGGTCGAGGCCCGTCATTGCCGGCCACACAACGGAGTAAAGAAGTCGGAGGCACCAGCTAAATTCATTTGAAATTAACGCGCACTTTGCAATTTCAGCCAGGCTTACTTGTAACAGGTGTGGTTTACGTTTGCTGCAGCGGTGCGTTTAAGTATTTATAGATATAAGAGAGCTACTGATTCCAGTAATGTTGCATATCACATCATGAAACACGACGAGGTGCAGGATCGCCATTTAACTCAAGAGGACAACGTAATATGTTTGTCTGTCTGTCTGTTGTGCGCCAGAGCGTCGTCATAACGCGCTACAAGCATCGCAGCAGACGTCTTGTCGAAAGAGAAGCAATGATGCTTGTAACTGACGAACGGAATATTTTTTCCGGATTTTCTGTGCTTAATGAGAAGGGCTTGATAGGGCGCGGTGCCAGCTGCTTGCCACTGAGCCACCGGAAACACAATGCATCTTCTTTTTCTTTTCAGCTGTGCCCCAACAGGTCAACGCTCCGATAACTAGACATCACGCATGCGCGCCGTCCAATTCATTAAAGCTTTATACGGACAGGGTGGCCATATTAAAAAAAAAAAACTGCGCACGACCGATTGTCATGCGTACACGACACGCGAACGGCGAGACATCTGTTGGCGAACGGTGGCGTTGCTAGCACCCATGCTGCCTTATGCACTGTGCGTGACCACAACATGTTTGGCGGCTTCTATCTGCGTGGCAAACGCATCTATAAATACGTCTCATCAATACCAGGAGGCACGCACTTGACCAGCTAGGGTCAGCTGAGAATGTGAAAACTGACCACAATGGTCTGAAGGATTTATCGTCGCTTGTCGGGAGGTTGGGCCGTGTAAACTGTAGCAACCTTCGAAGTTAAGAACGAGTGAAGCTCGGAGCTTCATTGAAACCCCCTCCGCCTCTCGGTATGTTTTCATCGCATCATGATGATTCATACGAAACAACGTTCTGGCTAGTCAGTTGACACCCAGTACTGTGTCAGGACACACTCGGTGTTATCAAGAATGTCTCTCCCCCTTAGTTTCAAGATCAGTATACTTCGTACACTATTATTATTATTATTATTATTATTATTATTATATTTTTCACACACGTAAACACGCACAGATACACAGGCTCACATACGAACGACACTTAAGTACCGATTCTTCATGCAGGCTTCTCTTTAATATACGAACGCATCTACTGATACTGACTGAGGAGTTTGCAGTTCGCCTTGGTAGTTATTTTCGGGGAAAGCCGAGCGTAGCTTGTCTGTAACCAATACATTCCAGTTAAAAATACATTGGACTGAAGTGCAGTCGTGTTTTGCGCAAGTGAGGTAATACAGTTTTTTTTAGTTCTCTGTTGTTAAGGCTGTACATAAATTTGACTTCAGGCTTGTCATGAGCGAAATACGAAACACATGGCGACCAGTGGAAAGAAGGTCATGCAGTGACAGAGATTGATGTTTCTCACAGGATATGTGCATGTTCCTAACCGAACGCTGTCGCGACTACTAAGTGACTAACCGTGCTGGGCAGGTCAACTCCATTCTCTTGGGTAAGGGACGGTAACAAAATCACATCTCAACAAACTGCTGCTGTATCTCAGTAACCATATGCATACCGAGACAGACTGCACTGAGGATTCGTAAACATGTAAACAACAAGGGATATAACACAAGGATAAGTACAGAGGATGGAGGCACAACGTTCTAGTGACACGTTGTAAAGCACCCACAAGAGTACACGGCGTCATATGTGACCACACCACAGCTTCAAGCACTGTTTTCACCAGCAGAGAGCCGGGACGCAGGAGGATTCGTTTTCTTGGAGGAAAGGTTCCATTATATCATACATAAGGTAAAGCAGTCCTATTACATGCCGGAGGTGCTCAGAGGGTTCCAGGAAGTTAAAATTCCCAGATTACGTGATAATAGCCGAGAATGGTGGTACGGTTGTCAGCCTTACGCACCGGCCGCTTTTCACCCACAGAAAATACTCCTGGTACTCATTTCTGTTAGAGGCTGAGTCGACCCCAGGGCCATAGTGCCATCAAATTTAAACTGGACTCTACCATACGTTAAGTTCAGTGCTCTAAAGCGGTGCTGGTACCGTCTGCGCCGGACACGTTCGTGTGTCCGCCATATTGCTCTCTGCAGGAAACAAAGAAACACGGCGCTGTATGCTCTGCGGTGGCATTACACTCATACCAAGTTTCGTGAAAATTGTTCAATTAGGTGAAACGTAGGAAATAAGGCAACAGCAAGGGCATGATGGTCCTCTCAAGAAGGACAGTGAGCTAGAAAATATGTTACTGCAGGCCTCACACTGCTGGAAAATCTGCGTCCTTGCGCTTCTTAAAGAGCACGTACAGACGTGGGGAACGAAACACTTTTGGCAGGTCTTAATGATTTAAGATTTTAAAGGTACTGTACTTCAATACAAAGAGGAAGCCTTCCAGCGTTTGTTACAACACGTACTCTATGATTCCACCGTATCCTAGCAACAGGTCTACAGCCGATATTAATCGTTTGTTTAGTACGTCAGCTCGTAACTGACAGAGACCTAAAAGTGTGGTATTTGCGTCTTTCACCAAGATCGGCATACGTGGGCAAATTTTAATAAAAATCCCCAAATACAAAATTTCACAAAAATCCGACCAGAAGGAGTCGCGCTCTTCAACGCACCCTTACGAGCTTTTCGCCAACAACTTCGGTCATGCGCCTAAACAGTATAGGAAAGGCGAGGGACGGGAGAGCCCAGAAATGTGTACAAACTTTTGGTCTGGAAACCTGAACGAAAGAGAACTTGATGTTCAACAAGCGGCGTGCGACTTGAATTCAACTGGCTCACAATCAGCCTGGAGGCGGCAATGAAACTGGCAGTTCCATGAAAGGTGAAGTTTTCGTCTGTGTGAGTGACTTCGAGATGGATTCCGCTTATAATGAGAAAGGAAACGCGAAAGCACGACCAATGATCATGAAGGTCTACATACGCAGATCAGATGGGCTACCTGCAATATGGTCACTTTGGCCTCGGGGGCAACAGACCTCTTACGGAGGCCGCAACCCTGTCAGAAATCGCCAGAACTTTCGAGACGAATCCGTGCGGTGCAAGTATTGAAGCCATAGCTAGTAAGTTTATAAGGACACCAGGCTAAAATATCGAACGAATCACAAACGACGCAGCCGTGCCGACAGTTTTATGGCGGACTAATGCATCAGCTAACTCAGGCAACTCAAATTCATTAAGTTTAAAGCACAGGGAATTTAGTGTCGACCTGGGAAATTTACAGCTTCTAGTTTAATTACTCCAAGTTAATTTTTACACGTAAAATGTCAGGAGAGAAGAGAACTGTTATCAGGGGTACCAACCCTGGAAGCTATGTGGCTGTCCTATCCGGTTACGGTGGATCCATTGATACAGCAAGGGCACAAACAGCAACAACAGCGGGTCATTCGTCCAAACGGTGGAAATGATTCCACTGCCCTGGGGCGGTGTAACAGCTGATGGGTTGAATGATTGAGGTATTGGGATCCATTTGCACGAAGGGCAAAACAGATGTTTTCATTATTCGAAACGTCCACCTCGGCTCTATAGCAGTGTTTCTCAACCGCCGGGCCGCAGCCCGGTACCGGGCCCTGGCATCAATTATACCGGGCCGCGAGAGGTTCTCCTGGAATTGATAACTAATTTAAATGTAATTTTATATTTGTCAACATTCCACACCGTACACATAATTGTACTAATGCTCTTTATGATTATGCCATAATTAGTTATTAATACTCATGTTAGTTTAATGCATGAGCTTAAAAAAATTGGAAAGGTACTGACGAGTAAATGTTGGGACCGGGCCCTCGTCTTATGAAAAAAGAATTTACCGGGCCGCGGTCTCAGAAAGGTTGAGAAACACTGCTTTATGGCCCACTCAGCCTCCTATTCAAGGGACCCTCAAAAAGGGGTGTCCCCCCGGGGCGCCTTGAACTACAGTCCATTTTAATAATGCGCGGAACTGTACCTCCCTACCCTCCCTTCGCCATGTCATATGGCGTGGTGCTTAATGAAGCACAGGCACTGCCTACAAACTGCAACTAGGAACAGGAATGAATCTTCCTCAGACGGTACGTTAACATTTACGTATTATGGCACTAATAGTGTACGTCAGCAGAACTGTTTTTATTACACAAGGTATGTAGGCTACATGTTTCGACTATTGAGCAGTCATCTTCAGGCCTATTCTATACAGGTTAAGTCACAGGATGCTATGCACACGTTGGGATACTAGTGTGTTAACATCAGTGAAATACTCGTACTTAAGCCAGATCATTTTTCTAGGAAAGTAAATGAGCGAAATGTGTAGCTAAGTGGTTAAAATACATTTAAAATTCTTTTAAAAGTAGTGTATTGGCGTTTACCAGTTTAAAAACAGGTCCAGTTACCAACTAATTCTTCTTTGGGTTGTGAGGTTATATCCTAGCACATCGTGATGCCTCCATTCAAGTAAGATATTTACGTCTTTCGACACTGCCTGATTCTAAAGACGGCACAACCCAGTCAGCACAAACAGACCGTCACAACAAGCAAAATAAGATCCGACATGTGTAATTCCGACTTACACATCAAAATGAACACAACGATACTTGAGAGTTATCCTCCAAACCGATCGTTTAACAGTCTATGCGGAGTGGAACAGCGTGATGTGGTGTGATGTGGTGTGGTGTGGTGTGATGTGGTGTGGCGTGATGTGATATGGTGTGGTGTGATGTGTGATGTGATATGGTGTGGTGTGATGTGGTGTAATGTGGTGTGGTGTGATGTGTGATGTGATATGGTGTGGTGTTATGTGGTGTGGTGTGATGTGACGTGGTGTGATGTGACGTGGTGTGATGTGATGTGTGATATGGTGTGATGTGATGTGATGTGTGATGTGATGTGGTGTGATGTGATATGGTGTGAGGTGATGTGATGTGATATGATGTGATGTGGTGTGGTGTGATGTGGTGTGATGTGGTGTGGCGTGATGTGGTGTGTTGTGTGATGTGATATGGTGTGATGTATATGTGGTGTGGTGTGATGTGATGTGACGTGGTGTGATGTGATGTGACGTGGTGTGATGTAATGTGTGATGTGATATGGTATGGTGTGATGTGATGTGGTGTGATGTGATGTGATGTGATGTGGTGTGGCGTGATGTGTGATGTGATACGGTGTGATGTATATGTGGTGTGATGTGATGTGACGTGGTGTGATGTGATGTGATGTGACGTGGTGTGATGTAATGTGTGATGTGATGTGATGTGATATGGTGTGATGTGATGTGGTGTGATCCCGCTCCAATTGCTCTCACGAACTGACGCAACGGACCTTCTAACCAAGTCATCATGTGCTCAGCAGTTATGATTCGCCGATTACAGTTCAAACACTAAGACTTATGGGCCCGGTAGCTCAGTCGGTATAGCGACTGACTACGGGCTGGACGGTCCGGGATCGAATTCCGGTGGGAACGAGATTTTCCGCCCGTCCAGACCGGCCCTGGGGCCCACCCAGCCTCCTGTACAATGGGTAGCGGGTCTTTTCCAGGGGTAAGTGCAGCCTGGGCGTGCTGCTGACCACTCACCCCCTTCTAGTGCCGCGATCATGGAAGAGTAGAGCTGTACCTCTGCCCACCCTCTGGGCAACACCGGGTCTGTAACGGGATCACTTTATCTTTACAATAAGACTTCGCTCCAGCTTCAACCGCGGCCTAAATACCGCAGCACGATAACTACGAACGACTGTCGTGGTGGCTGAACCGACGCCGTCCACGCAGCACAGTCCTCTTCTGCGGATACAAAAGCAAATCTCGGCGTTTTACGGAACTCGAAGCTTCAGTATAGTTTTCGCAAGACTCCAGTCCACACCACCACGCCGTGTCTCAAAATACCATTTTAATATTATTTTGCTATCTACGTCTAGGTGTACTTAGTGCCGTTTTCCCTTCAGGTTTTTACTTACTTACTTACTGCATGGTGCAGAGTCCTTCTTGAGAAGCTAACCGGTTTGCAGCTAGTCAAGAAATTCCCCGCATTTCACGGAACCCGAAGGTTCATTACAGCACTCACAAGCGTCCGCCACCTGTCTCTATCCTGGGCCAGCCC
>Ga0123357_10014470_pt1 | contig 10299 bp, 3 predicted proteins | sample TergutEmb28metaG_FD_89873 | JGI IMG/M metagenome (GOLD analysis project Ga0123357, IMG submission 89873) | Embiratermes neotenicus P4 segment gut microbial communities from Petit-Saut dam, French Guiana - Emb289 P4 | ecosystem: Host-associated > Arthropoda: Insects > Digestive system > Gut ... | reverse complement strand
ATATAATATAATATAATATAATATAATATAATATAATATAATATAATATAATATAATATAATATAATATAATATAATATAATATAATATAATATATGATACGATACGATACGATATATGATATATGATATGATATATGGTATGATATATATGATATATATGATGATATGATATATATGATATGATGCGATATATGATATATGATATGATATGCTATATGATATGATATGATATGATATATGATATGATATGATATATGATATGATATGATATACGTGATATGATATATGATAAGATATATGATATATGATATGATGTATGATATATTATACGATATGCTATATAATATGATGCGATACAATACAATACAATACAATACAATATATAATGAAACGACCCTACGGCTATAAATAACCTGAACTTGGTACTGAAGGTACATACATAAAATGTTCTAAATGAGTAATTCGGTGATTAATTGTTGATCCTGTAAGTAACGCGTTTCAGATACACTTGCTATAAGATACTAATTTAGCGATGATTGGGTCCAAGTAAGAATCGAGATAGCGTAGAAGGTATAGTGACGAGACTACGGGTTGGACTGCTGCGGAATCGTGGTTCGGTTGCTGAGACGGTCATTTATTATTTTCTTCTCCGAATAGTCCAGAGCGACTGTGGGGCCCGCCGATACTCCTCTTTCATGGGTACCGCGGAAACTTTCCCCAGGTATAAAGCGACCGGGTCTTGAAGCTGACCACTCCTCTCTCCTCCATCTAATGGGTATGTTAAAAGTGACTGGATCAATGCTCCTCACTTCCACATACGCCTTCATGACGTGTACAGAGACAACTTTGTTTTTTACCTTTAGTTTCAAGCTTGGTATATAGCATTTGAAGATTCATTAGCTGAAATGTTTTTTGGTGGGTGGGGGTGATATATTTGAGTATCGTGCAATAAATTTTGTTGTGAGTAATGCATGAGTAGATGCATGCAGCCTTAGAGCGGAGTTTAGAATAACTGCCTGTTTGTTTTCAGTTGCGTAACTTTTAATTGTATATGGAAGTGTACAGAGTTCCCGTAACAGAGTAATATGTTCTCCGAATGTGCGCAGCCTATGGTAGTCGCGTACTAAACGACACAGCTGTCAGTCTCCCCGCCAGACGAACACGGCAGAGGGACGTTTTGCATGTTATTGATTAGCCAGGCTGCTACAGCTGGTTATGTGCAACCATTCGTGACGCAAACTCTTGTCGTGTGAACAAATATAAACAGATACACGTTGGAACTTGAAAGTTATATTAAATTGCAAGTTTGTATTAAAAAGAGTTTCATAATACCCTGTTCCCTTCGAATATACTGATTATATCTTTGTTCGTTAAACCCAAAACAAATAGTGTTTTAACCATGCATAACCTGGAGCCTGTTCTGCGCAACTACTCCTTTTAAAATATTCGGGGGAGACTTAGACGCTAAAAGTACGATAATATTCTTATTTAAATGAAGAAGAAGGTTTGTACTGTTCCTTCCAAATTATCCTATTGCTGAAACTGATCTGTATTATATTGGAAAATCTCAGAATGTACACCGTAAGTATGGAAACTGCAGTTTGAAAGCCGTAAATAGTAGGGAATTCCCCGATCTGTTTAGAAATGATCAGTTTCATGAGGCGGACCCTGCAGTCTGGGGTGAGGTTTACTTATTCCGTGCCGTTTTTCAGTACCGCTGGGTTCATATATTTTGTAGTGCATTTCGTCCGTCATCTTGCCGTCGGATATGAATATGAACATTTTCCAGTCGTTCTGGTTTTAATTTTGTCAGTTTATACATGTAAAGAACAGGTTGATTACTCTTACTCTCTCTGCAAATAGCGATGTGATGGCGTCATGGACCGGTTGGAAAGAAAAGGGTTCAAAATAGCGGCATACGTATGCTTTGGCTCGGTAGCGGTACTGCACTTGCCGACGTATGTGTGTAGATGGAGTCAGAGTGAAAGTTCTGCATGATATAGATAGGGTGTGCGTCAGTGAAGGTTCTGCATGTCGCAGATTTGTGGTCGATCTGCCAGTCATGTTGGCAATCAGCGAAATGTGGTGGGCAGTAGCAGAGTTGCTTTTGATGGGCTGCCCTCCACGTGGGAAGTATTGATTTAAGCTGTATACACAGAGTGTGCGTGAAGTGAAGCAGAACTTCATAATTAAGATTCGACGAACAAATGCTGTTCATATACTGCGTGTTCCTGAAGTTCCGTAATTTTTTACTTGGCTTCACTGCTTTATATGGTTATTTCGCATTTATGAAATAAGACTATAAACAGCTCGCGTAATATCGTCAGATTATATCTGAATCATATGTATTGGGATATACACTGCTGTCACTGCTCTCCACACGCTTCAAGCTGTAGACTGATTAAAAAGCGTTGTGCTATAAATTAACATGTACACTGTTCGTTGAACGAGTGAACTGGTTGGTTTAGCCTTGTCGATGGGGGTTAGGTATAGAGAAGATTGTTTTCTTTATCGGTCGAGGCAGGAGAAGGCTGTTCCCTGTCCATAGCATCCAGACAGGCTCTGAGGCCCGTCCAGTGGGTTGTCAGCTTCACGTACCGGCCGCTTTATCACCTGGGTCGCTTTCCTAGATGGTAAAGCGGTCGATACGTGAAGCTGACAATCTACTTCCACCTAGTTTCGTCGATGAGTGGAAGATAGATGGTACTGAGTAGTCAAATTAACATTCCTGGACTTAATTTTTGCGGTGAGAGCTTCTTACACTTTTCGGATGGAAGGTTGACCACCGTGGTCAGTGAAAATACTTTTTCCCGTCGATAAACGAACATAGGTCACTCTGCACCAAGCCAGCCAATTGAGTGAGCTGTGTGTTTGGTAGTGTGTTATATATGGATGACATCTTTACAACTAACTTCAGTGAAGAAGACAATAACAAATGAATAATTTAAGTCGTTGAAAGCACGCATGTTCGAAAATGCTGCTCAGATATTACAGATGTGGATGTCTCTACAGCGTCACGACTGCAGCTCCCACACAAGTGACAAGCCTGACCTGAACTTTGGGTTGCCGTCAATACTGTCATTCGACTCGCTTGGCGTCGGAGAAGAGTGGGCCTTGACAGACATCTACGGACGAGACGGCGACGCTTGTTCATTCGTTCGTCGACGCCTTCTTGAATGTAAGGCGTCTGAAGCTATAAAATCTTTTGTGTGTTTGCTTGGATTCTTCTAGGATAACACACCTCCCCCCCTTACCTTATTCCGTGATTCCCGTTTCACAGAATGCTGTACGTATCCTAGGGGTGTACATGCAAACCGTTAGCGAGCTTTGTTAAAAACTGAATAATTTAGCAAGTTGGGAATATAAACATAAATTTTTATCACACGCATGCAAGCAGGAAGTTTTCTTCTTATTATTTTTCACTGAATCCATTTCAGCCTTTTGTTTTATCCATCAACTCTGCTAGCCGAGCTCAGGTGCAAAGATTCCGCTGTGGAACTAGCTCTCTTTAGCTGAGTTCTTTTTCAAGAAGCTGACAGTGTCTCAGTAAGTCGCGTTGTTTTTCTCTTCCATGGAATCAAAACCGTTTAATTTTCGTGTCTACAGTAGCCCGTTACTGGACTTATATGCTACTGCTTTCGTTTAGCGAAATGCTCAGGAAGGAGCCGTTGTGTGCGTGTGTTGTTTACGTTATGGTGCTGTCAGTATCGCGGGATTCCATAGCGTGTGTAATAGGATGATTTATGTTCGGTAAATAAGCAAGAAGTTGTAATGTGTTGAATTGTAAGGTTTTTCATGAGGGTGTGATGGAAGTGTATTATTCGCATGGAGGAACGTAAGATAAGCAAGAAAACCGTCAGCATGGTTATGTCACGTTCGAGAATCGAATTTTACACCTCCCGCATTAAGTTCTAGAATATTATCACTGCACAGCACTGCTCGATAGAACCATACTTTGGAAGCTCTCGCACAACTGTTCAGGAAATTGCCCGCAGTTGTGGAACCTGAAGGTATATTGCAACAATCCTGAGCCCAGTAGATCGTGTTCATCCCTGCATTCTTGCAGGTACAGTACGTGGTGTAGCACAGTGGTTAAGGTGCTGTGCCACAAATAGGAAGGTCGCTGGTTCGATCTCAGCTGGTGTCAGTGGATTTTTCATTGACATAAAATCCTTCCGATCGCACTATGGCCCTGGGGTCGACTCAGCCTCTAACAGAAAGGAGTACCAGGAGTATTTCCTGGTGGTAAAGGCGGCCGGTGCGTAAGGCTAACAACCTTACCACCATCCTGTGCCGATGTCACGAAATCTGGGAACCTTAACTTCCTAAGAACCTTCTGGGCCTGTCCAGGCTTGTAATGGGACTGCTTTACCTTTACCTTTACCTTTTACGTGGCGTACTCACAAATTTGTTTTAAATTGGTTGCAGTCTAATGATGTCTGATAGCTTCAAATGAAAGAGTTCTGACGGATAAACGAATAATGGGAGGAGAGTGGTTGGGAAGTGGCAGTGGTCTGTTTGAAAAGAAAGTTTGGAATATTTGTGAATGTGGTAAAAATGCCATTTTGTTGTGAAATTCACGCCGTACTTGTGCTGTGGATTTATGACTGCGTCGCGTAAGACAAAAAAGTCCACACTTTGAGAGAAACAGATGAAATGTGAAGGAATCGATTCAGTGGTTTGCAGTACACTGGCCAGGTTCATTACCGCAGATCGAAGTTTAGTGGTAATGTGCAACCATAAAGGCATGTCGGGACACCGAGGAGACAAAGGACTTGATGTCTTCGTAGGAAGTATTGATTTGTCGTTGCGTATCTGCTAAGCCTGTCTGATGGAGAAAGCCTGTTAAATCTGCACTATAGAGGATTACGTATCTGTACGTGGGGAGTTGTGTTCACGTTATACAAACCGTATCAGACTATAAAAACTTCTTTATAAAATGACCTTAAACCTGTGTCTACGTGCCGCTTTCTTCTCATAATTCACAATTATGCTTAGAAATAGTTCAGTGAAGTTTGTAATTGTAATTGTTTCCTTTTCATATTGCCTATTGCCTAAGGATTGACAGTGTAGGTCTCGGTCTTTGATGTTAAAAATGTTTTTATGGATCCATATTAGTCCTAGTTTTGTAGACCCAACTCGTCTCATTGTTGAGGTTTGTGTATCACACAGAGTTAGACAAGCACACCCGGCAAGACTCCTATGTATGAGTGACCAGCTCGTCACAGAAGACCTAGTAATTTCATGTATTGTAGTTGAAAGGAGAAAGTTTTAATATTAGTGGAACCAATATGCTAACAAAGCGTTTGTTGATATTAGATCGTTTGATTCACTTCATGTAGCATACACGGTTTTATATGCAGCTTATCTTAAGATTACATTTAGTCATACGTTCCCAAGATATCTAGCACTTAAGGTTTCTCTACTGAATAAGTGCACACCTTCCTCATATCTACCGCGTGTTCTGCATGCACTGCCTGTATTTTATTCTTGGACTTCTTGGTGGTGGAAATGAGGTCACTAGCTCCGGCGAAACGTCTGCATCGCGTAACATCCAAAAAGCACGAGTCTTCAAAATTACATCCTTCAAAGTCCCACAAAACCGAAGACAGGTGTCATGTGAGTGGGTACATATCGCGCAGTTGGACAACAGTAAGACTTGCCTGGAATTAATGTATTTCTCAGACATTTCGATACTGATGTAATATTTCTTTTAAATCATGCCGCGATAACTGTTGTATTAACCTCTAAAGGGTAAACACACAACATTGCACTGCATGGCAACACTGTGTTATCACCTCAGCACGACAGTCTCTTTTCCATCGTGCTGAAAGTAAGAAGCTTATACTTCCATTTAGAAACGGAATTCAGTAGTTTGCAATTGCAAAGCGTAGAGACAAGTATGTATTAATATTTTACCCTAAGCAGATGTAAACTACTTTTCCACGAATTTTTATTTCATGTCTTGAATAAATGTGACATGGGAGATCATTCTTGCACAGAACTTCGTGTTTTCGCGTGTGTGTACACATGAATGTATGTTTACATAGGCGGATATATATACCCTTGTATTTATCCATCTTATCCATCCATTAGAAACGAAAAGAAATCGGACTCGTGCCTTTCAACAGAAACTGTTACAGTAAGAGAAATATCAGCTGAATTCTGCTGAGTCGTCTGTAGAAATTAAGACTGAACGCCCCCTTCTGGTAAAGAAGGACGATTGTTGAAAGACTTACAGGGGCAGAAATTAAACACACACACACACACATATATATATAAGCAATCCCACAGCCCTGGACAAGCTCTGAGTTTTCTAGGATGTTGAGAATTCAAGACAGTCGACACATGGAGGTGGTAAGGTTGTCAGCCCTACGCACCGGCCGCCTTTACCCCCAGGAAATATTCCTGGTACTCATTTCTGTTAGAGGCTGAGTCAACCCCAGTGCCATAGTGCGACCGGAAGGATTATTTCAATGAAAAATTCCAATGACACCATCGGAAGTCGAACCCGCGACCTTGCGGTTTGTAGCGCAGTGCCACAACCAACTGCGCCACCGCTTGCTCCAAACTCACACACACACACACACACACACAAACACACACACACAGACACACAAATATATATATATATATATATATGACTCCCATGACAACACCATTTTATTATGATATATACAGCATATTCAGTTTAGGGACGAATGTGACGAAGCATGCTAACAGCGATGCTTATTTCTTAATCATCTAAACTGTACTATTGTAGCAAAGAAGCCGAACACCAAATATTGTAAGAGAAACTAAAACTGTCCTGTAATGGAAGAATTTTATTAATGTGAATCATCTTCCAAGGAGATACATAATGTGGGAAACTCAAATATTTTACAAGACGCATCCTTCCGCAGGTTTTGACTATAGGCTCTCCACACGTGGATACGATCCTAGGAATTTATGCTACAAATTTCTTATAGAACAGAAATTGCAAGGAAAGAGTCAAAAGATAAGGAGATACTTCTGTCTGAGAGAAAAGTTATAAACAAGATTTTTTCCTTTGGCTCTGGAATTGCTAATTCCGGCAGTTTAAGACCAGGAATACTTAACGATCGGACATTACTTGCGGTTGTAACTGGGGCTAACGCTTTGCAATGATGCTACTTTACTTGTCGGGTGGATATCCTGGAAAACTGAATGCGTTTGACACATGCGCATTGCCGAACTTTATCTAATTCTTTCGCTTGCGTGCCAGCAAGGCCACACAAATTGTTAATTCGTGGAACAAAAATAAGTATTATGTATTTTCACAATTGGAGAGTTATCCTAAGTGACACAAGGAGCAAGCAGCCTAGACCGAAAAGTAAAGAGAAGTCAAACCAGAAAATGACTTGGGTGGATGGATCGCCTACACGTACTGTTGGTTTCATCTGAAGCATTTACTGGGCACATAACCTACCTGTACCAAAAACAGAAAGGGTATTTCACACTTTCAGTTATAAGGAACCCCTAAAGAGATAAGTATTCTATTCAAAACGTGAGACGGATAAAGAAAATGTTTAACACACATTTTGTGGGGCTTCTCCGGAATTACTGCGGATCAATTCTGAATCTTCTACTATGTAATGAAGTTATTTCTCATTTTGGAGTACATTTGTTAATCTCGTTTATAAATATCAATTACACATGCAAATAAACGGATTATTATTTTTTCCCACTTTAGCTTAAATATATCAGTTAAATTGTTATTGTTTAAATTTTGCACATTTATCTTTGAATAGAAGCTCAAGCTCATCTGTATTATTCGAATGTAAAAATTAACGTATGTTCTTCCGGCCAGAAATTAAATACGCTCCACTGTGCATTGGTGCGCGAAACGGGGAAATCTTCTGTCACTCAGTGACTGATTTTTTTTTAACACAGTGTGATATTTTCACTTACTTTAATGAAGCACACAAATGTTTTTGAGTTTGGATTCAGGATTGCATAATTACACAAGATTGCATAATGCAGATCATTAAACAAATACTTCAAATCGGTGGGCTGTGGAAGTGAACTGCTGTAACAAATAATGCAAAAGTGACTTACTGCAGGTGTCACCGGACGTCCTTCTAGATGTGGCAGTGTATAACCTTCTGCCTCCATCTACGTTGCGTACCTGCCAAACTGCACTGTACTTAATTCGATATTCATGTTATTACGTGTGTGCTACGTTGGATGTAGCGTCGTACAGTGCCGAGGCTGCACCTTATACTTCATCGTATTCCAGTCAAGAAATTACGCCAATTAATACCCTATTTACGTTCTGAAATAGGCCTGGAGACCAAGTATGAGAGGGAATGTTCATAGAGGGTTGAACTCAGCAGAAGTTACGCAGTGTTTCTGAGCTTTCACGGCTCCTCTGTATGCGTCGGTAGGTGTTTCTTGATCAAAGGAGCAGTTCCACACAGAAGCAACTTGAATGTGAGTTACTGTGCAGATTACATGGGAATATGTTGCACATGCTGCCGTCATTCCGTCCGCAGTCAGACGGATATAATTGCCGAGTATCCTATCGGTCTTTCGCACATTGCTTAGGGCAAACGGACGGTAAACAATAAGTTTTCGTTAATTTGTGGTTTGTACTTTCACTAAAGCACATGATTATTCCATAAGAACAATTTACTGAAAACCTGACTTATTTGGAAATGTTACGGAGGAACTAGCGTTACTCTATACATGATAATTATCATTAAATAACATTTAAATTAGATGTGCCAAAAATTATATACTAGATTTATATGAATATATAAAGACATTTAAAGTATTTTCATGACTGACTTGTGCTAATTCTTTAGCGGAGATAACATACGTGTGTGGATATGAAAAGCACCATTGAAAACCTATTTCACATATCGTCATAAACCACTTTTGACACTCACGGGAGTTTTTTTTTTTTTTTTTTGCCAATATAAGCAATTGGAAAGTACTATGTATTTCGTTGGTTTGAATCATACCAAAGTAGAGGCTATACACCGATACATGACACGTGCATGTCTCCTGGAAACATCAGTATGACTGAGGGGAACAGAAAGCTCATATCAACATCCTATACGCGTGTAAAGGCACTTCAAAATTTAACACATTCCAGCACAGTTTTTGTGGAAGGTATTTCAGTCATCTATCCTTAACAGACGTTAGAAAATAAGTGCGTCACTGAAATGGTAATCTGACAAAAGACAAAGGAATATATATATATATATATGTATATATATAAAATATTTATTTGAAATAAACTACACTAAATTTTAATTTACATATATCTCAAGCTGCATATTTCTTACACAAATCACACAATAACTTGAAGTTACGTCACTAATTTATGTAATCAAAATAAGTGCAGTTTTGTTGAACGGGTGTAAACACGTTAAGTAGAATGTCTTCGCGAAGAGATCTGCTTTTAAAAATTCAGGTTATGCATTTGTGAATGTAAGGAGTGTGTGGTATAGCTTGTTTAAAGGTTTAATGCACGGATACGCAAGTACACAGAGAAGTGTGTGAGCTTTGTCACATTTACTGGACCCCATAAAGTCCGTAATCCCAACTTGCTAATACCCAGTACGCCTAATATGTTTTCATCGTACGTCAACACCTGCCGGCCTTCAAATGAAACATTATCCTTGTATAATTATGTGCTGTGCTGCAAATAGCAAATTCGCCAGTGGTGTACCCCGTGACGCAGTGTACACAGGCTTTATCGATTGTTTCTTTATTTTTAACATGTCTTAAATTTTCACGACGCACGTGTAAATGCAATTTGATTTGAGAACATAAGTAAAATACTACATTCCGTTCCCTGTTACGGAGTCGAATTTTAAGGAACGCAGGCGTAATAAACAAATTTCTGTAAAGATCTTTCATACCGAATTTCGTAAAAGTCCGACGAAAACTGTAGTGTCGTATACTACGACACAGACGGAGGAACGAACACGACTGTTACACCAGGCGCAAAGTTTTCTTCGTAAAGAATGTCTGAAAACTAATAATCGTTAAAAGATAATTTGTGAAGAGGAACAAAATTAAGATGAAAATGTGTGATTGAAAATGTTCATTTTGAAACAGACGATGGGAAATATCTGAAAAATAAAAAACCAACTAGATGCCACTTACTATTTTATTATACTTCTTATAGGCTCAACATGTTTCGGTCACTACTATGCCCCTCATCAGGAGCTCGCGACAATGATGTTGATTACCACATTGGTCGTTTCGTTCTTGGTTTGCTGTATGTTGGAGGTTAGGTGCGGTTAGGCTGGAGTAGTGTCCGGGCT
>Ga0123357_10014469_pt1 | contig 10299 bp, 10 predicted proteins | sample TergutEmb28metaG_FD_89873 | JGI IMG/M metagenome (GOLD analysis project Ga0123357, IMG submission 89873) | Embiratermes neotenicus P4 segment gut microbial communities from Petit-Saut dam, French Guiana - Emb289 P4 | ecosystem: Host-associated > Arthropoda: Insects > Digestive system > Gut ... | reverse complement strand
CTATCTATCTATCTATCTATCTATCTATCTATCTATCTATCGAAGCTACAACATTAACGATGCTTTTGAAATATGCAGATAAAGCTATACATAAAATTATAGTATGCTTATTTATTCCTCGTTCTGTGTATTGAATTTAATTTCGACCGCAAAGAGCCCAAATTTACCGAATTACTTACACCACGTATCATTTGGAGCCAGGTTGACCAGGCTTTCTGTAGGCACCTGTTTCTTCTCGTTTTTCTTATAATGTACACAATTTAACATACAATTAACTGGTTAAAAAGGTCCCGAAAATTTTCATTATATTTTAGACAACCCAAGAAATTTGAATTACTCTTATTTTCTTGTTTGATACATCAGACATAGAGGTAAGCCTCTTTTGATCTATTTTTAACAAATGTTATTCGCATTTATAGATTAGACTTCATTTTCCTCAATACAGTTTCTTTAATCAAATCTTTAAGTACAAACTCCTCTTGGAATAGAAATGCACACTTAAAAACATGCACTATTTCTTTTGCTCTGAAACCAAATGACTGAAACTTGCATGTGTGTTTTCTGTCCCGGCAGGTGCAGTTTTACAGATTTTCCATATCCTGGTCACGGATACTTCCTAATGGACATGTGACACTCGTTAATCAGGCTGGTATTGACTACTACAACAACGTGATTAATGGGATGCTAGCTAGCGGAATTCAGCCCATGGTCAGTTACTGTCATTCATCAGTTTTAAGAAAACAAGCTCTTAGTCTACCCAAAGACGCGATAAACCAAAATGTTAGGTGACTTATACTTATTGTACCATTATTATTATTATTGGTATTGTTATTATTATTATTATTATTATTATAACAGCCACAATTACATTTTCTTCTTTATCACAATAATCACCATGATCACCATCATAACGTGCGAAGAATTTATGCACAACATAAACTCACAGAAATATAACTTTGCCAGTTGTTTTGTATGGGTGTGAAACTTGGTCGCTCACACTGGGGGAAGAACATAGTCTGAGGGTGTTTGAGAATAGGATGATGAGAATATTTGGGCCTAAGATGGAGGAGGTAACAAGTGAGTGGAGAAAACTACATAATGAGGAGCTTAATGTCTGTACTCCTCACCCAATATTGCTCGGGTGATCAAATCGAAAAGAATGAGATGGGCGGGAATGTAGAATGTATGGGGAAGAGCAGAGGTGTATACAGGATTTTGATGGGGAAACCTGAGGGAAAGAATCCACTTGGAAAGTCCAGGCGTTAGATGGGAGGATAATATTAAGATGGATCTTCAGGAAGTGGGACGTGGGGGCATGGACTACATCGATCCGGCTCAGGATAGGGACAGTTGGCGGACACTTGTAAACGCGGTGATGAACCTTCGGGTTCCATAAAATGATGGGAATTTCTTGAATAGCTAAGAACAGGGTTAGCTTCTCAAGAGGGATTCTGCTCCATGGAGTAAGTAAGTATTAACTCACGGTAATAAACATATAAACAAGGTACGATGCCTTCAATTTTCACCGTGAGAAATGGTCAACGTGAAACAACATTCAGAATAGATGCGCTGTCTCCGTCTTTCTTATGGAAGAAGATGAAATCAAAATCCCCCACCGAAACACTTATACACATCTGCAAGAATATGAAGTCACATGAGATAAGAGCGCAAGAAGGCAGATTGACACAGTGGAACTGCTGTGGTTATGACCAACCCTGGAATTACTGAATCAATCGGTGTTCCTTTATTAACACTGTCCGTGTTATTTTAAATGTTTTACGAATTTGCTTTAGCGTTTCATCCAGTATTCCCCCAAGTATTACCACCAGTGTTTCTTTATGAACTCTATCTTCATTATCATCAAAGTTCATTAATTAAACCCGTCTTCATGATCGTTACTATTCCTTTATGAACTCTGAACGTCAAGTCTCCTCTCTTCTGGAATGTTACGCAGTGTAGACTGGCAGTAAATTACGGAAGTTTCGGCAAAACAAGGGCAAGGAAATATCTTTTTCACACCGCGGCGGAATCCTGACATCTCGCAACTCTGCCCGTCTTATCATTAAGTACTCAGACCTTATTACTGTAAGATCTACATTCGTATTTTAAATACTGCTTCTTTAAGAGCTCTCTCTTCACTACCATCATGTTTTCTTTCTATGAACGCTTGACTTGTATTGCTATTAACATTTCGTCAAGTATTCTGCATTGCGATAGATATTGTAACAGAGGGCAAAAGAGCCTAGTAATGTGGCGACTCGCGAAACCTCCGACGTCAAGGCTGCCGGTATGCCAGAAAAGTTCGGTACCAGAAAGAGAGAAAAATGTCTAGTACCGGGTAGCCAGCCCTGACTAGATAAGAGGAGAAAATTGTACTAGGCAGCGTACAAGGTCAGCGGACATTCACGGTCGTGTCACGGCGAGGCAGTGTGCGGCGTACAGCAGAGCGACGAAAGTGGACGGCGCAATAAATGGAATTTAGCTGAGGAACTGCAGAGTGTGGAGCGAGTGTAGAAGCGAATTTGTGAAGTACTTTTTTCGAGACCGGTGTCAGTGTTGTGGGCATCAGTAGACAACTGAACTAATCTGTGAGCCCGGAGTATTGAGTGTACGAGTGCAGGGTTATCTTTTGTGAATGATTCTTGAAATTCTTGTGAAGTGTTTTGTTTCAATTCCTGGATGTTTTAATTGTTTTCTGTCGTGACAACAACCGCTGTTATTTTTTAAACGCATGGGCATCTCTGTTACAATATTCTTGGGAGAACTCTGTGAACGTTGGCATCAATGCTTCTTTATGTGCTCTGTCCGCATCACAAACGCGGTTCCTTCGAGTGAATTCTCCGTATTGTTTTCAATGCTTCTTCTTTAATTTTCCTGCATTTTATGGATGAATTTTAATAATCCAATCCGTATTACCTTCAAAGGTTTAAGAACTCCATCCGCATTACTATCAAGGTATCTTAATGTGCTTTATTCGTGTCACCATCTTTTATATTTGCAGGTCACCATGTACCACTGGGATTTGCCGCAGCCACTTCAAGATATGGGAGGATGGGCAAATATTATTACAGCTGATTTATTCGAGGACTATGCCAGGCTTCTATATAAACTTTTCGGCGATAGAGTGAGTGACTTCTTGCTTACGAAGGAAAAGAACAAAACTTTTATTCCACACAAAACAAGACGTGCAGTGTACGTACAAAGCAACATTTGGTGCATTCGACTAATATTTATAACTCCTCGGCCATTCTGTCAGCCTGATAATTTTTCTCGAAGAAAGCACTTTTATGGCCAATTAGCATCGCCAGAAAAAATAAAATTTGCTTCGTTTCATGTAAAGTGCGGACACTTTTGTTAGAATGTAACTAAATTTGGATATTATAGACAAATTTTCCTAAACGTCCCCAATATCGGAATTCACGGAAATCCTTCAAGTGGAAGGCACGCTGATACATGCGGACAGATGACAGACAGATGGACGGATGGACGGACAGATATGGCAAAACTCATAGCGCTTTTCGCGTTTATGGCAACGTGCCTAAAAGAGCCAAAGTTAGTTTCTTCCTCATCCCTAAGTAAAATGGTTGCCATTTACGTTAAATTATGGTTATGATTATCAATAAAGAAGTACCGCTGCTACCGTGCTACCGTTACTGCCACTGTTACTCTTGGTCATAATAATACACCTTACATGCATTTAGTGAGTTTCTTAAAGAGAAATGATCAACAATTAAACCTTGTGTTTTGATTCGCAGGTAAAATGGTGGATATCGATCAATGAACCTTTCATGATAGCTAACGGATACAGCGACAGCAAAGGAAGGGCACCGTCCCTCGGCCTGCATGGGATAGCAGATTACCTGGCAATCAGAACCATTCTTCTTGCTCATGCAAAGGCCTACCGTGTCTATCAAAACGAGTTCAGGAATACACAAAAAGGTACTGCTGTTTATCTGGTAGAGAGATATATCAGATTCGAAGCACTCTTAATTCCTCTCATAAGTATGGACTTTCTTACACGTTATGGAAAAACGTGTGCCGACTTAAGATTTCTAGCAATCTGTCAACAACGATGGGTCAGTTTCTTCACATAGAAATAACATGGGCTGCAGGAAAGAGTTTCAGAAGACTGGCTTGCGTAGGCAAGGAAAGAGGTGCAGGTAATGCAGGGTTTCATTGCGGCGTAGAGTAGCCTATGCACGATATGTCCAATTACTGGTGCCAAGGCGCTGGTTAAGCCACTAGGTGTATGATCATAGTTGAAGAATACAGCAGTAAATTGCAGTCTAAAAACAAGGCACAGAAGGCTCTGTTGTATGTTCACACCGCGTCATCCTGAATAAAAGTCCCAGCATTCTTACTGATGATTCGTGGAGTTTCTGTTTTTGTTTATATTATTAATTTTATTGCCAATAAACTATTATCTTTAGGATAGATCAGAAGCTGATAGGCCCAATTAAAATTCAGTCCTCCTTAATTTTATTGGACTTTCTTAATAGCATATTCAATAACAAATTAAACAAGATAGGAAATCTGCGTATAACATAACACTGAGACACATTCGTGGCTTTGCATCCTGAAACCGAATTAGGTGACCATACCATTTAACCCACAGGCCCTCACATTTTTCGGTGTTATTAAAAAATGTATAAAATATTACAGTTACGAGGTCTGTTGCTATATTTCCTTAAAGAAACGCATGTCTATGTTTATTGTGTTTCTTTTCAATTTTTCGGTCATATATAACCTTAGACTTTCATTCCTTACAATTATTTTGTTATTTATGACCTTCAAACTATAATTCGTTTGTAAGTTGTGGGCATAGTCACAATCTATACACACACAAAATTTCATATTTCCATGTATGAGAAATTAAATATAGACTTAGTGTCTGTATTTGTCTAAAGTACGCGGCATAAAAATTTCATGATTTGTTATATTATTTTGTAATCTGTCTGGTTGCGTCATAATTTTATAAATGTTTCATAAGAAGTTGACACTTTAAAAAAGATTTTAACGGAAGTTCATAACACAAAATGTCAGGGAAATTCTTCCATTGGGTACGGAGTTGTTCCTTTTGGACGGTGGGACAAATGGACCGAAAACAATTCCAAAAAATGGTCACTTCTTGAAAATTTGCGAAAGCGCCTATAATATTAAAAATAAAGAACAACCTTGTTCAGACTTTTCTGATTAGGAAAACAATTAGATTATTCCTGCTGTCTTCACTAATGTACCTTGGTATATGTAATCATTGACAATCTGTTTTTTTCATATAACTTAAATTTTGGCCTTTCTTCTTTCTAAGAGTTAGATACTGATAAATCAAAAGTCAATTCGCTATTTGTGCTTTTAAATTATATCTGATGCCTTAAATGGTCTTAGGTAAAGTGGCCATCGCCCTTAACATCGACTGGCATGAGCCTCGCACGAACAGCACGGCAGATATTTTGGCAGCGGAGAGAGCCATGCAGTTCGAGGTAGGTGCTTCTGTTGACACACCTTGTCTGAACACGGCAACAGAATCCTATCACATTGGATCGGAAGTCGTAACAGAAACCGGACAACGTGGGATACCCGTGTTACGGTTCGTTACGTACCTCTTACCACATAATTGTATCCTTCATAATCCATAACTATGGTTATCGATTATGTAAAAATCACGATATTATTCGAGTGAACAAATCAAGATGAATGAGATAGGCGTGGCATCTAACAGTCATAGGGGAGAAGAGAGGTGCTTAGAGGGTTCTGGCTGGGAAAACTGAGGGCAAGGAAACACTTAGAAGACACAAGTTTAGATGGGAGGATAATATTAAAGTTAAAATAGATTGAATTCATGTGGCTTAGAATAGGGACAGGTGGATGGGTCTTGTGAACGCGGTAATGAACGTTCGGTTTCCATAAAATGTGGGGAATTTCTTGACTGGCTGAGGAACTCTTAGTTTCTCGAGAAGGACTTTGCTGCATGGATTTAGTTAGTTAGTTAAAATCATGATTATTTCCACTGCCCAAAATATAGCATATTTGAACTATAAAAGAAACAGACGTTTGTTTGGACAGTAATCCTGTTCTTAATGTTAATTCTTCTTACGCATTTGAGTAGTTTGCTCTTTTCGACGTTTCAGAGGAAGTTGCTTCTCCACGTTCTTTGACGAAGTGCGCAGGGAAGAAGTTTTCTTGTTTGTAGTAAGAGACTCTCTTTCGGAACCATAGGAGGAACAAAAAATAGATTGTCCGTTTAGGTTCAGTTCAGCTTTGAAGACACAATGAGCAACTACTTTCGAAACGCTGGTAACTCACCCCAGTCAAACGCGGTGCAAAACAGTAGAATGACTGCAAACTCTAAATATAGCTTCCATCATTTTCTACGTAATCGATGTGTTTGCAACACAAACTATGTTATTCATTTTTTTTGTTACATATTGACCATGTAGTTTAAAACTGGTAGTGCAATCTCTGTCAACTTCTCCTTTGTTTGTTACCGATCGTATAAGCGTTAATGCATAAACTGAGTTATTTCCTTTAGACCAATAGTTTCACAAATTTCCCAGAAATCTAGAAGTCACCTCAAAAATGTAGCTGCCCGAAGGGTGACACGAAGAAAGTTCCGTACTAAGGACTCACAAGTATTAGACGCCACCATTCAAAATTAAGTTGACCGGGCGGCTTGGTCGTCTGGATTTGTGCAGCCCTAGTTTCGGCTTACCAGTACGCAGCCCTAATAAAATGAGCCGGCGTATTATAAAATAGGGATGACGTCACATTAATTTACTTTCAGAATTTTGGCATAAAGCCAAAATTCTGAAAGTGCTTCAATATTTATGCATCTGCAGCGCATCAAGAATTTTAATGTTTCAACTAAAGGACTGCTCTGTAGGGTATTAAATTAAAAACTGGAAAATTAAAAGATCTGAGCATAGTATGTGACAGAGATACAAAGAATAGCATCATTACAGTGCAATTAGTGTTATGAAGAGCCCGAATAAAGAAACTGTGGTTAGTGAAAGACTTGAGACTCTTACAGCGATAATTGGATGGGGCCATGTGGACTGGAATATTACATAGAGTAAAAATTAAGAAAACATTTAAATCAGAAAATGCCTGCTATCATTTAGTCCTGAATATTTTGTTTTTCCTTTTTGATATCTACAAACATACAGATTAAAATACAGGCAACTAACATTTTACCTGTCGTTTTATATGCGTGTGAAAATTAGTCTCTCACAGCAATGGCAGATCATGAGAGAGTTCGAAAAAAGAGTGATAAAGAAGCTATTTTAGTCCAAGCGACAGGCAGTAACAGCAGACTGATGAAAACGCACAGTGCTAATTTACATGATGTACTTCTCACCAAAAATTATTGGCTGTGTTAAAATCAAATATAGTTTGCTGGATCATAACAAATAACCGGAGAAGAGAAATATGTAAACGTTTTTGGTGGGAAAACCTGAAAGAAAGAGATGATACGAAAAACCTAAGCATAGATGGAATGATATAAAAGTGGATTTTAAAGAAACTTTGTGGAAGTGCGTGAATTGATTCACCCGGATAAGAATACGCACCGGTGGCTGTACTTCTGCGCATGGTATTGAATTTTCGGGTTCCATAATTACCGGGAATTTTTAAAGTATTTTATGAACCATTAACTATTCTACAAGGGCCGTGCTTCAAGGATCTTGGTAGTTAGTACATTAGTGTATGGGTATCAAAGTTTAAGTATTTTTGGACTACCCTAGAAGTGGGGGTAGTACGCTACTCCATAGTACATACCAACCTAAAGGACGTTATTCCTCAAAAGACTTCTCTTCTACTATTTCTTCAGGTAGTAATGTTAAAGTCATATAAAATGCAAATGTTAAACAAAATATGAATGCACTGGTCTATTCAGTGCTCTCTGAGATCCGAAAGAACATTGCATTCCTCAAGGTTACCAGTCTTCGGTCCCTTATACTTCTGAAAAGACAAGTATTAAAGTGAATATGAGTAAGGCAATGGTGGAAAAATACTGACAAGGAAATACGAAATCGTTCGGAGAAGCGCCTGTTCCAGTGCCACTTTTTCACCCCAAATTACACATGAACTGAACCAGGACTGAGCCCAGTCCACCGCCGTTAAAGGCCGGCTACTGAATTCCTGTCCTAAGTTAAATAAATCCGTACCACATACAGTGCAGCATGTCTTAAACGGAATCTGGGAATAAAAAAACCCCGTATTTACCCGGAGAATATTACAGTCGGGGTGACTTAAAGTACGTGTGCTGAAAGGACCCTTCCTACAACGGAAAGAACTTCAGTCCCCTGCAGTTTCGTTATAAGGAAATTTCATTGAATAAAAATTCAGTTTCTACATCCCAGAGAACTTGGTGTTTTTGGTTCACAGAGATAAATCTATTAAAGCTGTATAAGGACAAATTTGTTTTGTATTTAGAGAATTATACAGAACACATAAACCACTTGCTGTAATAAAAAGCAGGGATTTTATTATAAGAATTTATCACAATGCACAGTAACCTGAATGTCAAAATTCAGGAGTTTTATTGTTAAATATGATGGTACATACAGTAAAACTTTTTTTTCCCAGCTAGGGACTTTCGCCCATCCCATCTACAGCATTGCGGGGGACTATCCACCGAAAGTGAGAGCCAGAGTTGACAACAACAGCAAGGCCGAGGGCTACTATAATTCCCGCCTGCCATATTTCACCCAAAAGGAGGTCGATTATATTAAAGGTCAGAGGAGTGGCTATGAGTCAAAATAATTTGGTGCCTTCAGAAGTTGTTGTACCAATCACTGTAGTTACAAGTGGGTAGAACGATTTTAAATGCTTCATCTGTAGCTACTGTGGGGGAAGCTGTCTCATTCGAGGGTCGTTTAGGGAAGAAAGGGGCGATTTGTTGTACTGTACATGAAATTTAGAAAAGCACACAGCTTCTCAGGAGGGTCAGTCGGCGAGCTAGTCACGAATCGAACCCAGTGCCTCCCAAATAATTATCACATACATTTCCCCTGTAGATAAGCCAAACTGCATGATCTGAAGGAAAATACGCTAGAGCACTTTTCACTAACCTACATCGTACATGACAACATTCTCCAAGAATTTAATACATATGTTGTGTAGGCTATACTCTATCTCTTTGTTGATTTTCTGCCCTTGCAGAGAATTCTTACCTGCGTGTGTTAAAGGTTATTTCCCACAACATTCGAGATGAAACATATTATGAATATAATCTCAGTTTTCCTACATACAGGATCAGATTTGCCAATTGTCCATAGAATTACTCTTAATATTTAGAATATTCTTCAGGTATAAAGTAAGTTGTCCCTGCCAATGCCAATAAGGCGTATAGCGGAAATAAATGTATAACTCCACTCATTCTTAACCTCGGTATTAAATTGACGTGAGTGGTCAACTTCACACACGGGCCGCTTTTCCTTCGGAGGAAGGAACTTCGGTAAACCTTGAATAAGAAGCTAAATGTGTCCCAGAAGCTGTATGGACATTTTGGATAAAAGCAAATAGCTTTCCCATCCCAAAAATCGAACGCCGAACCTACCATGTCGCAGCTTAATCACTATACCTGCTACGGCATTCCGGCTCAATTCTTGAAGTGCGCACTTTTCGAAATAATGGATAAAGCCTCTATTTTCCTGCTATAATAGAGTAATTACATTTTTAAGTTCCAATATGTTCTGCACGGTTGTGGTTAGTTTATTGGTCCCTCATCCGAAGCGAAGAGTGTAGGTTGAGAAAGTTTCAGAACTTGGCACAGAGAAGAATGTTTAGAATTAGAGAGAGAAGCGTTAGGAGGACATCGAAAAATGCGCATAAAGAAATTCATAACATTTAAATCTAAAAAGTATCAAATGCATAAAAAGTGACTGTGTTGTGTATCCCCAAGGGGTGTCAAGACCTTCAAATAGTACAGATTTACTGAGAAAGCCAAGAAACCTAACGTGTTTTGGAAAATCCAGGAGTAAATTTGTTCATAATGTCACAGTCTTTCCCAAATTAAGCAGGAGTCAGGAATGTGACTATCCTTATATGGGTCAAGGACAATAACCAGTTTTAAGTCCATAAACTCTGTTTACCCGAAAACTGTTGAGTATTTGTGTGAAATGAAGTGAAATGCCAGCTTGATGCAACTAGGTAATTTTATTGATGTATTCTTAGCTCGACGTGTTTCGGGTACATACGCCCATCATCAGGAGCATTAGATGTTGAGTTGCAGCATACGGTTTTCTGCACCGAGTTTTTGGATGGGTGGTGGTCTTCAGAGCCGCTGCGTAGGTCGTGTTT
>Ga0123357_10014468_pt1 | contig 10299 bp, 9 predicted proteins | sample TergutEmb28metaG_FD_89873 | JGI IMG/M metagenome (GOLD analysis project Ga0123357, IMG submission 89873) | Embiratermes neotenicus P4 segment gut microbial communities from Petit-Saut dam, French Guiana - Emb289 P4 | ecosystem: Host-associated > Arthropoda: Insects > Digestive system > Gut ... | reverse complement strand
CAATACAACCAATGTGGTAATTCAACAGAATAGTCGCAAGCTCCTGATGATGGATATATTAATGTCCGAAACATGTTGAGCACATAAGAAATGAAATAAAATAGCAAGTGACATCAAGTTGGTATTTTATTCTTCAACTATCACAATGATGCACGGTCCAATAAACATAAGATTCACCGTCTTACTGTGTAATTCAAAAGTAAAATACACGAAACAGTCGCAGCGCTATCACATTCCAGTCCCGTGTGTCAATTTATTAGTCTCTAGAAGGCAAATTGAGTAGATGCTTCCTTAAAAAGTCGTCAAGTCACATATTTTTTTCAAAAAAAGTTCTTTCTAAGTGTTTCCGCGTCGTTTGCGAACCTTCATAAAGGAATAATTCTGACAAAATACTTCGCCTTTCTGTGGAATATAATCATCTATATTGAATGAATATAAATTAGAAAGTCTCAAAATATTTGGGCTTAGTGAAAGATTTGAAATATTACACAACCACAACAAAAAAAAAAAACTCTTAATATTTTTAGAGTGTTGAGTCTATGATTGGTGGAAAATAAAAATGCGATTGGTGAGAGGAGAAAAATTATGTGCAGAGTTTAATGTATAGGATTACGGCAACTTCTGTGCCTGTTAGGAGGTGTCAATGTAATTTATATGGACATTAGGAACGGATAGTGAGGGATTTTTTTTTTTTTAATTTCCAAGAAGCAACAGCCCCTAGTGGCCCTGGACCTCCTCTTTATCCAGGTTTCAAAATCACACTCAGAGACACCATACTCGGCAGGGCTTCTCTGGACGAGTGATCAGCCCGAAGCAGAGAACTCTACCTAAGAACACACAAATCTATGTCCCCGGCGGGATTCGAAAACAAAATCCAGCAAGCGAATAACCGCAGACCTACGCCTTAGACCGCGGAGGCAATGGGATAGACCAAGGAAATATTAGGTAGGTGTAAATATTTCAGGAGTGGTGATTTTGGTATGAGCAGTGATGATTCTCCGTCTTTTACGAGATGTGGCGTCCTCGCGTCCCTGCCGCTGAAGATTGAAACCTCTGGGGACGTCATGCCATATCGACTGGCAAAGAATTATCGACATTTCTAATGATCCTATCGCTTTCGAACTGCTTACACTGACGAAGGTATTACGAACCTTTAAAGCGTCGGTAACCATAAACCAGTCGATACGGCGTGACATCCCGGAAGATTTGGGAATTTTCTTCGTGTCCGTCTTAGTAATTTTGCGTATTGTTAGTCTTATAAGTATATTTAATGTTTTTGAAAATAGGCAGTTTTTGTATTTAAATATGAGGATGGATGTTAGTTCTCGTTTATATAATTACGGAACTACAAAAATTAGATGGGATATACGTGGGTTGCGAGACAGAAAGGGGTTCCGTTCCAGAACTCATTCAGTTGCTAATGTAATGCGGCGTTGATAGCAGATGATTGAAATAGCATGGGTTACTGGTGGCTAAACGTAAGAAACGTGCTTCATTGCCTCTAGGCTCACCGCAAATCCCACGTGAAATGATCTGGGTTCGAATCCTTTCGTCCACAGTTAGATGCCGACGACTATTTGCCTGATCCAGAGCACGATTTGGCGTCGCAGTCTTCCACTGTTTGACCAGTATGTCCGCTAGATGAGACTGATACACATTAGGTGCAAGCAGATGATCGTATGTGCTTTTTTTTCAGATTTCTTTTCTTAGTAGCCGCCGCGGCGCTCAGCGTCCATCTTGTTGCTGCTGGCGTCTAGAAGAAGTATTGAACCGACTACACGGCCTCTGAGTCGTGTCGTACCTTGGAAACGGGGGGAGGGGATCAATGCTGAGGAGTGGAGGGGAAAGATGAGATGAAGAGGGTGAGTGGGTGAGTGGGTGGGTGGTGGAGGAAGTATCAGAGGGGAGGTGAAGAATGCTGTAGCTGGAAAGGAACGGACGAAGCAGAAAAGAGCCTTTACTCTTCTTCTTCTTCTTCTTCTTCTTCTTCTTCTTCTTCTTCCTTCCCATCTCGGTGTTGCCGCCATCTTAGGTTTCGGTTGAACTGAAGATAATGCGTTATGTTCTCTTGTTTATTAATGTTCTTTCCCTTCCTTTCTGATATATTGCAAAATAAATAACAATTTATTATTAAGAATTACTCCTACTGAGAAGGTAAGCAATTGTAACGGCATATTTTAAAAGCCGGAAATATTTCTGGTTTCTTTTGATGTGTATTGGACGGTGCTTCATCTTGATAGCTGAAGAATAAAATCCAACTAGATGCCACTTATTGCTTTATTATGCTTATGTTAGACTCAACATGTTTCGGGCACCATTATGCCCATCATCAGGGGCTCACGACAATAGCGTTGGTTACCACATAGACTGTCTGGTTCTCGAGTTGCTGCTGGTTGGAAGTTAAGTGCAGGCAGGGTGGATGAGTATCCAGACCGAAGGCTGTAACAGCCTTCGGTCCGGACACTCATCCACCCTGCCTGCACTTAACTTCCAACCAGCAGCAACTCGAGAACCAGACAGCCTATGTGGTAACCAACGCTATTGTCGTGAGCCCCTGATGATGGGCATAATGGTGCCCGAAACATGTTGAGCCTAACATAAACATAAAAAAGTAATAAGTGGTAACTAGTTGGATTTTATTCTTCAGTTATTTCTGGTTTCTGTCCATTAAGGGCCTTTCGCGGAAAAGGTAGGAGAGCCTTCGATCTAACACCAAGACAATAATTGAGATTTTTTACACTTTCATCAATAGTCACAGCATTTTTTGGTACGGGTCTTTGCTGTGGTGTGAGGGTTCGTACATTTATATTCAAAATTACATGGTTTACACATTTAAGAAAAAAACCTTTGTCTTAGGAGACTAAGTAGGCAACTTATAATGATATCTTTATGTTTATGTACCTGGCTGCCGATTCCGGTGGCTGCGCGGTCTAAGGTGTACGTCTGAATCCAATAGCTTGCTCAGATTGCAGGTTCGAATCCTCCCAGTGACATGGATGTCTGTTTATGAACCTATCAGTGGACACCCTGCATGTTCAACCAGCGTGTCTGTCTGAAACACAGGTAACACACTATCAAAAAAGAGCTTCGAATTCCAAAAGACTGCGATTTTCAATTCGGTAAAATGTCACTGAAGAGATAGGCCGTAAAACGTTATATGATTGGTAAGATAAAGTTCCATAAATTTTGCTAGAGGGCCTGATAGTGGCAATACTGACGATGGGCTAATTTATAATTTATTTAAATACAGCTTTTCAACTGCAAAGGCTTAAAAATCCATAAATATTTATGGAGAGCATGAAAAAAATAATTTGGAAGATATCCGGTATTTCTTATGATTATGTCAGGGTACCAATAGAGCATGCCTTTGAAGTTACTGAATAAAATAGTGGATAATTGTTTACTCACTAAACCAGCCAGTACTGTGTTGGGTCCCCCTCGAATTATAATAATGATTATGCGCAAAACTATTCGGTGCTTTGTTTTACAGTTCGGTAACTCCGCTGATTATTGGCATTCGTACAGATCGATAGAACAAAATAGCGTCACCTTCACCACTCTAGAGCCTACAGTATTGGATATCTATTGTTTGACAATTGTGTGCAGGCTATATGCTGTGGAGTAAAGCTATGGATTTTACGGGGCTACGTGTATGTCTGTTTTGTTATCCTTTCCTGGCAATAACGCTATTTACTGAGTAAAATGCAAATGCTTCATTAATAGTTAAAACTTCAAGGTACAGCTGTTATTACATGCGAGTACACCGCCTGCTTTAACATTGTAAAACTTTACATTTCTTCCAAATATTGTGTTTATACTTACTACTTACTTACTTAATTACTCCGTGGTGCATATTCCTTCTTGAGAAGCTAACCGGTTTGCAAATAGTCAAGAAATTCCCCGCATTTCACGGAACCCGAAGGTTTATTACCGCACTCACAAGCGTCCGCCACCTGTCTCTATCCTGGGCCAGCCCAATCCAGTCAATATACCCACATCCCACTTCCTGGAGATCCATCTTAATATTATCCACCCATATACGCCTAGGTCTCCCTAGTGGTCTCTTTCTCTCCATCATATTGTGTTTAAGGTACCAAAAAATTTAAAGATCAAGATATATAGAACTATAATTTTGCCTGTTGTTTTGTATGGGTGTGAAACTTGGTCGTTGATATTGAAGGAGGAAAGGAAGCTGAGGGTGTCTGAGAACATGGTGTTGAGGAGAATATTTGTTCCTAGGAGGGACGAGGTAATGGGGGAATGGAGGAAATTGCATAATGAGGAGCTAAATGATATGTACTCCTCACCCAGTATTGTGCGGGTGATAAAATCGAGAAGAATGAGATGGGCTGGCCATGTGGCGCGTATGGGTGAGGAGAGGGGGTGTATAGGGTCTTGTGGGGAAACCGGAGGGAAGGAGACTACTGGAGAGACCTAGGCGTAGATGGGTGGATAATATTAGGATGGATCTCCGGGAGGTGGGATATGGGTATATGGACTGGATTGGGCTGATCCAGGATAGAAACAAGTGGTGGACGCTTGTGAGTGCGGAAATGAACATTCGGGTTCCGTGAAATGCGGAGAATTTCTTGACTAGCTGCAAACCAGTTAGCTTCTCAAGAAGGACTCTGCACCATGGAGTAAGTAAGTATTGTGTTTATGGGTTAAGTAATATATTTAGAGTAAACAGCGTTATTTTTCGTGAAAACATACCCAGATATTTTCACGGATTTGAAAAGCAGAAAAAAAGAGGTACAAAATGTAAGAACTGATATGTTCTGTGGATATTTCCTAACTTATTGTGCATAAGTTTTGATTTTGTAAGTCATCTTAAACTATTGGCTCGCCACGTAACACATATTAATTATTATTATTACTATGTTTCTTTTATTTTTAATTTTCTAATTTAAATTAAATTGTAATATTTCGCACTGGTTTTTTTTCTTAGGCTCAGTTTTTATTTTAGTTTTGATTGTTTACTCTTTGTGTGTGTTCTGACTTTGTAACTTACCATTATACATTTTGTTTTGATAACATCATACCGTTGTATTTTGCCAGTCAACGTTTTCTCTAAATATCCGACCAATACAACACCATGAATATTCTAACAAGTAAATGGTAGAACATTTAGAGTTTTGTATTGGTCAAATAACTAAACAAAAATGTTATTACTCTTGTACTGTTGGGCCAACATGTAACCAAATTATTATTATTGTTATCATCATCATCATCATCATCTTCATCGTGTGTCTTAGTTGAATAAGCCATTGGGGGTTTCAATGACTACGTAAAGATTTTACAGCTCACTGGTAAGTGCTGATTCCATCAGCTGTAACACTAAATATCTGTTTGTGTTTTACCCGATTCTCACAACACACAACAGTTTTTTCTCCAAATAGTACCAAATTATTGGCCCTTAGAGGAGACATAAACTCATTTCTCTGAGCGGTAGAATCAGAAATTTTGTATACTTTTTAATATGAACATGTATATTGTAAAATTTAACAGAACTAGAATTCATATGAAGTACGTACTGAATGTGCTATATTCATAAAATCAAATAACAGTATTTTTGATAGTTGAAGAATAAAAGACCAACTTGATGTCACTTGCTACTTTATTTCACGTCTCATGTGCTCAACATGTTTCGGACATTAATATATCCATCATCAGGATCTTGCGACTATTCTGTTGAATTACCACATTGGTCGTATTGTTCTTGGTTGGATGCCTGCAACACGGATACCATTCCAACCCAACCACACCGAAATTCCAACACGCATCAAACCAAGAACAATACGACCAATGTGGTAATTCAACAGAATAGTCGCAAGCTCCTGATGGTTGATGTATTAATGTCCGAAACATGTTGAGCACATAAGAAGTGAAATAAAATAGCAAGTGACATCAAGTTGGTCTTTTATTCTTCAACTATCACAATGATGAACGGTCCAATAAACATAAGAATAGTATTTTTATTTGACAGTCTTCCAATAGTATTTGTCAGTATTTGCCATCTCGATTTCTGTGAAAGTAACCAGAGTTTCTCATTTCATAATTTTCTCTCCAACACTAAATTCCCTATTCTTCGAATTTCTTGCGCCATTGAAAAATAAATCCTACAGTTTGTTATGAACAAAGGAATACGGTGATAGAAGGAACAAAAACTTCAAACGAGACCAATTTATAATCCCCGATGCCATTGTGTACCTCATACAACTATGGAAATCATATTCTTGGTTCAGTTAATGTAAAGAAACAAAAACGGAAAATTGATGTTGACCAACTGCAAGTATTAGAAGCAGCTCTCTTGTTTTTTATCGTGTGTGTGTGTGTGTGTGTGTGTGTGTGTTCAGATAAAGTCACAGAGAAAAGCAATCTCACTGTCAAAATTAAAACCATAAATACAGGGTGAGCAAAAATCTTTCCCTGATTACAGATATTTATTACAAGGAAACTACTGTACTTGGAATACAAACATAATTTTTTTTAATGTAACTGAAGAAGTTATTTTACAACACATTAATACACTTCAACATGTGCTCCTTTTGTTACACGGAGAACGTCTAATCGATAATCAACTTCTGTCCACGTGTTCTCCAAACTGTCTTCAGTTATTGTAGCGAAAACGTCTGTTATTCTTGCCTTCAAATCTGTAATATCTGGAACTGGTGTCGAAAACACTTTGTCCTTAACATACCCCCATAAAAATAAGTCAAGGGGGGTGATATCCGGCGATCGTGGTGGCCATGGTGTCGGACCATCTCTCCCAATCCATCTGTATGGAAATGTTGCATCCAAAAACCAAATGTTTTAATAAACACATGACATAAAATTTTACAAACTAACTTAAGTAATGTTAAAAATATATATATGTATTCCACGTAGTTTTCTTGTAATAAATGTTCGTAATCAGGGAAAGACTTCATGCTCACCCTGTACTTTGCCTTTAGTTGGCACCATTTTCTGTACTGAACACTCTCTGTTTTTAGTATTCCATCGTATTTATAGCCCTTAACGTGGTAAAAGGAAAAGGAAAACCCTTTAATTTATATTTGCTTTTGCTTTTAATGAACGTAGCGTGTTTAAAAAGCTTCTTGATTAAATATTTCGTTTCTTGCATCAAAAATTAATGGGAGCTAGAAACTGTAACTTCATATAAGCTTACACCTAAAAATTTCTTTCATATTTTGTAAATTAGGCCTCTTCATTTTTATTATAATATTTCTATGTCTAAATGCGTCAGAGTGTACAAATCCTAGAGATCAGTAAGCTTATATCATCCAGATTTCATTCGTTAAATCAGTCATTTATCAGTAAATTGTGGGCTGATTACTTTAGGTGAGTTTGAGAGCGCTTGCGTAAAGCGATTACTAGCCGCGTCACGCGTCCCTCCTTCCTTCTGTCTGCATGGAAGAGCGCAGTTCTCTCTGGAGAATTTTCGTAAATTTTTTATTTAGAATTTTAATAAAACTTGTCAATTCATACAAGGTTTCTTTAAAATCTGACACAAAAACACACACTTGATACGACAGCTTATCTATATCTATGCAAGTTCTTGACGGTCGAGACAGTCTGTGTTCTCTGTGGGGTAGGAACTAAGGCTGAAAAAACAGTAGAATATTTGAAAGGAACGCGGTGTTTTCTGTGACGCACAAGTTAAGGTCGAAAATGTAGTTAAGTAACTAGAAATATCAATTAAGAATCTGAGTTCTGCGTGCGGTATCAGGTGAGCCCGAAGAAGTAGTTATTGATCTAAACGTAAAGAATCATACATCGTCGGCCCTAAATATGATGCTAAGATGCCTAATAAACCCTGTAGCGACAGTAACACAACAAAGGCACCTCAAGTGTTTTCGGTCTGGAGACATTTCCCAACCTGCCCTTCAATATAAACTACAGTATTAAGTACTGTCATCAATTAAAAAAATAAATTTTATTTGACGACTACATTTCATGTATAGTTGCTATGCCACGAAAAACGGAAAGTAAGATGGCTGATCAGATAAGTACTTACAGAGTGGCCCCGGATCAAATCTTTCACTTAGTGATGTTAGGAAACCATGAAAATAATTATTATTTTTGGTACGAAGACATTAAAATTTATATAAACAGCAAACTGTTATATTAACTTAGGCAATGCAGATTTTGTTTGTATAGTTTTATACATCTGAATGTTATTCAAGGCAATAGAATTGTGCAGCGCTGTTTAGCAGTAAGTGTTTAATCTGTTCTTCGGAAAGAAATTTTGAATCTAGACCAAGCTAGCTCCTGATCTGATAGAAGTTCGTGGGCTCTTTTTTCACCCCTCTTCATTTTCCTTCACGCTAAAATCATCAATGCCTCCTGCACCTACAATTGATATTTCAGTCCTTGCCTGGGACGTACAAAATCTTTCCTACCAACAGTATCATTTTCTGTTATACGTGGTAGTTTCAAAATGTTATCGGCATCATGTTATTTATGAGAAATACGAAACATTATTACGATTTAAACTACATTTCCTTCAAAATATTCCCTCGTGTAAATACACACTTCTGCCAACGAATGTAAAGGTTTTGGAAATATTTCTGGAAGACATTTTGTGAAAATATTTTAAGCTCTTCCTTTGCGTTCTTCAAGTCAAGAACATCGCAAAAGCGCCATCCCTTCAACGCTAATTTGAGTGGACGAAAAAGGTAAACATTGGCTTCAGCTAGGTCAGGAGAATGATCCAGTTTTTTCACATTGTTTCATGCCAAGTAATCCTTGACCGCAACCTACCGGTGTGCTGGAGCATTGTCATGCAAGATAAATCAAATACTGATTCTCTATTTTGGGGGGATTTTCCTTCTGACCTCATCCCAAAGGCGACGGAAGATATCAACCCATATTTTTCTCTATTCACAGTAACAATTCCTGTAAATTATACCAGCTACTTCTGGGAATTTTTTGAAGCTAATACGTACTTATCAGTATTCCTGTAATTTTTATCCCGTTTGAGGTAAGCGAACATTTTGTATTTAAATATTTATTACATCAGCCTCTACAGTTCGCGACTCAGTATTGAGGTCCAAGATGCTGAGGAAAAATAGGTGAAATATGTGGAGTTTGCGCAGAAGGGGCAATCTTATCGCTGCTGTGAGGACGCGTGGACAAGGTGTGGTATAATGCTGGACTGAGGGTTTTCCGTGCTTTTTCCTCAGTTTTAAGGCAAATGCCAGGGTATAACTCGCAAAGACGGGGAACGGCCCGCATTCTTCCCAAGTTAATTTTCTTGTTCTGTGTATTGTTTGTGTGTAAATGTGTACTGTACTACTGCCACAGGGTGTCAACCCAATTGCAGTTAACAAGTATATCTCCTGCCACCAACAACCTAACAAAAAAAAACCATATGTTTCTTTTATTTTTTAATATTTTGTCCAATTTTCAAGCTTTTAATCCCGGAATAGCTACTTGTAAGAGTCTACTATCTTCTCCTTCTATACCCATACCCATCGTATTTGTAACAATTCATGATTTATTTGTCATCTTATTCGACTGCTTAAGATCTGCAGAAGAAAGGGCGCAGCTAAATAAAATAAAATTCTGTCAGTATTTTTCCTCTATGCCACGTCGAAACTCAGCTGTTACACTGTTTTTCCTGAAAGAGGTCTAGCAAGTTCAGGCGAAACATGGCCTGTTGTTTGAAACAGAATGACCAAATGGCAGTTAGCGGAAATCAATTGAGTGCTGCGTAGGACGTGAAGGATTACTGATGCCAATAATTTTGTAAGACGTCGTGACTGCTGTGTGTTTAACACGAAAGCTCTAATTTTGAACATTTTTTTTTATAAATTCTTTAAAAAATAAAAAGTTTACCACGTATTTAATGAACATTTTACTAAGGGGTTAACTGACTTTTGGGCCAGTCTTGTATCTACAATCCGTTTTCTATGGTCATATTTACAACTCACTGTATGGACATCTCTACAGTTGTTGGAACGTGCCTATGAAAGACGTACAGACTGTCACACGGATAGGAATCGAACCCCGTACTTCGCCCATTCTTTGCATCTGAGTACAGCACTTAGTGGTGTAAGTAAACTTTCTCATTCGTGGGAGTGAGCTCAGTGTGTGTGTGTGTGTGTGTGTGTGTGTGTATGTGTGTGTGTGTTTTGAGGGGGGTGTTCATTCTCTGTATGGTTTTGCTGGCGAATGGTCCTTCTTGCAAGAAAGCGTGTAAAGTGTGTGTGTGTGTTCGTGTGTGTGTGTGGTAGTGGGGGTGGTGGTGGGGGGGGGGCCTTAAACCTTAGCTACTTTGCTGCGTCTCTCTCTCTT
>Ga0123357_10014463_pt1 | contig 10301 bp, 6 predicted proteins | sample TergutEmb28metaG_FD_89873 | JGI IMG/M metagenome (GOLD analysis project Ga0123357, IMG submission 89873) | Embiratermes neotenicus P4 segment gut microbial communities from Petit-Saut dam, French Guiana - Emb289 P4 | ecosystem: Host-associated > Arthropoda: Insects > Digestive system > Gut ... | reverse complement strand
GACAGTTTGGTCAGGAGGAGAGTGTTTGTGGGTTTGGTGGGGTGGAAAAAAGTCTGCCCCCGCCGGAGGGGAAGGGAGAAAACAAAACAAATGGCCCCCCCCCCCCGCCCCCCCCCCCCCCCAAAAAAAAACAAAGTATCGGAAGTTGCATCTTCTTTTCACTCTTGAGATAAAAGGGTTCTTTAAAACTCACCGTTTTACTAGCCGCTTTAGACCAAATCGGCAGCCACTTCAATCCAGTGTATTCTTCAGTACACGTTTTAACATTGTTCTCCGATCATCTCCTCAACTTTCCAATCTCCCTTCATACATATTCCTTTTTTAACTCCCCTCAATTACTTAGCCAGGCCTTTTGTAACTTTACTTAAGTGCTGTAATGCATACTAATAAACTAAAATACAGGAACCGTTGGCAATATCATTTTATCCAATACAAATACATTCTACCCTCCAAGAAGAAAATGTTTTGATTTATACATCATACAGTACCATTATTTCAACTCTCAGTTCCCCTTTCGCAAGAAGTGCAAGAACAGATTGTTTATAATATTACATTAATATCTGTCCTAATAATGTTATGAAGCAGTTAGTTATAAATTATTAGTCGATTAGAAAGTTAATCATCTGACAGGACTCATGTATTTCTTATATGTGTATTGTTTAATTAGGTCCATATATTCATATATAACCTTAATATCAACATGCGCACATAAATACCCCATTGGCTTCAATGTACCTTTTTTTGGAGATACAAATGTGGTTCCTGTCACGTAGCTACTCAAATTAGAAATACCGCACTGCAAGCCCTTGATTTCCCTTTTATTTCATTTAATACACACGATAATGTTGCTTCAAAATAAATATGTGAACAGCGGTATAGTAGGTGTTTGAAGTTATCATTTTTATAGGACGAGTTCATTGACATGAAGTTCAGTTTTTGAATTCGTGTCGGATAGTGTTTGTATTGAAGTGAAAGAGGCGAATAATGAATACTCTTAGCAATGTATATAAGACACTGCCAACATGAAATTTCATCGCATCGTGTTAAGTAATTTAGAAGTTTAAGAATAAGAGAAAAGTAGTCAGTCTGATGCCATTTTTCAGTTAAGAGCTAGCTTTTTTTTTATTAATTTTTAAAATAAAACACGAAAATCAAATCTTGATTCATGTATGAAAGGTTTATAATTTCACAATAATAATTTAAACAGCAGCAGTGAATATCACTGTATGTGGCAAAGAAAAACGCTGTAATATTCTTTACACATTTTGTTAAGGTCACAAATAAAAAGGTAAAGGTAAAGGTATAGTGATCCCGTTACAGTCCCGGTGTGGCCCAGAGGGTGAGTAGAGGTATATCTCTATTCTTCCATGACGGCGGCACTAGAAAGGGGTGAGTGGTCAGCAGCACGCCCCGGCCGCACTTTACCCCTGGGAAAGAACCGGTACCCATTTTACAGGAGGCTGGGTGGGCCCCAGGGCCGGTCTGGACGGGCGGAAAATGTCGTCCCCACCGAGATTCGATCTCGGACCGTCCAGCCCGTAGTCAGTTGCTGTACCGACTGAGCTACCCGGCCCACTAAGGTCACAGATACTTTCTTATAATTCTTATAATAAAAGCGAATGAGATGCATTATTTCTCAGTTTTATTTGGCAAAGAACTCTACATGTTTCGTACAGATTTTCCGTCCATCATCAGGAGTCCTACTACTGTATTCTCAGCAATAGGTATTTGTCATACTAATTATTTTGCCTGTCTGCTAGCGAGGTAAGGATGGAAGAGAGGCAACATAAATAGTATGACAAATACCACTTGATGTGAATACAGTATTAAGATTCCTGATGATGGACAGTAAATCTGTCTGAAACATGTAGAGTTCTTTACCAAATAAAACAGAGAAATGTTGCATCTCGTTGGCTTTTATTATAAGAATATATCACGATGGACGTTCCTCTGAATGCAATATATATATATATATATATATATATATATATATATATTACAAATACTGTGTAATTCTAAAGCCACTCGAAAGGCTGTGCCAGAGCTGAGGTGATTAGTTGCCGTTTTCTTACCGCTGAGGCTCGGGTGTAATCCAGTTTCAGGGCAAATGGGATTTATGATGGGTAGAGTGACATCGGGACGTGATTCTCCGAGCACTTTGCTTTCAAAATTCAACTGTAATTCCACAATGCTCCACATTTATTCAGGTTGACATTGGTCAAGAACAGGCCTACATCAGAGGCGGCAGTTTCACAGAGACAATCTCATCCCACCAACGGTATAAAAATAAATACACCTCAAGGATATATCTGCGGTGTCAATTCAAGTTTGGCGTAAAGAGTGGGTAACAGAGGTCACCCGGCTGGATAATGTGATAGCCAGAAACGGACAGCAGAAAGGAGAAGAGGTTATTGGAAAAGAGACATTGAAATGGTTCTGGAGGCAATACGTTATGACTCAGCTTCATGCAAGACTGGTTTCTTGATCTGGTGAGACGCAACTACATCGCAGATAGCAGAAGGATGGTTTGCCGGGAGCCTTTATGAGGCTATTGAATCACGGCAAGGCGTGATGTGAAACATTGAACTGGTGGAGCGGAGGTGTAATAGTACTGTAAAACTGATGATTGAACAGTACTTCCTTCTTTGGTGGCAGATTCAACAGTAGGCAACATTTTTCACTATGAAGTGCAGCCTTTTCTCTGGAATTTAAATGCAGACAACTCCGGTCATTTTAGCTTGTTAGACTAACACATTCGCTTTTTCCTAAGAAGCATGACTTTACCTAATTAGTAATAAACGTAGAACTGCCGCAGCTTCTTTATTTTTGTATATTTTTTAATGAAGGGATCGAGAGATTTAACTTGTTTTTCGCGTTTCTTTCATATATTTTCTAGAAGTTTCGTACAGTTCTGGTAAATATTGGTTAGCAGAGCAAAGATGTGAGTCGCAAATTAAAATGAACATTTTAATTTCAAACTCTTAGCACCATATTCAATTTTGTAGTCCTTATTGTCTACAGCAGGACCTAGAGTGATACAGTAATTTTTCTACACATCACGCATTTCGTAGCTGTTCTAACCTACCAGTAAACGCAGTTATTATACTGCACCTCCCTAGAGGGGACTTTCACAGAAGGAGAAACATCATTACTTTAATTCCCACAATTCCAGCCCCCCCAAAAAAAACACACAATTGTCAACTAATTCACAATTTTTTACTCTTAAAAATAACAATTGTGTGCACGTGTTGTTTGAAATTGTGGAAATTGAGCTATAAAGCATGGAATGAAAAATACAAAAGTCTCATTACTTTGTTAGCAACAGCCTATAATTGGTCCCATGCCCGGTGCCAGTTAAATACATTTATGCTTCTTAATGACCTTTTTAAAATATTATCAGTCTTTCTACATTTGCCACGTGTTCTCTTCCCCATGAGAGCTCCCACTTATAATTCTGTGGCTGTTTATTTTTTCCCTATACGTGCTACATAACCTGTCAGTCTCCTAGAATTCACCACCATAACAACATCTGATACAATTTATAAAGTTTCTCGTGTAATTTTCGAAAATATGCAATGATTTCCTCTCTTAGAACCTAATACTTTCCTCATGATATTGTGCTTGGTCACGCCGTTTCCATAGGGAAGAGATCAGTTGTTAGAATTTCCATTACTGTGATATGTTACATTTATTTCAAAATTTTATCAGTCAACTACAACGACCACTTTTAATGCAGACGGAAACAATAATGTATGCGAATTTAACGTAAACATAGGATGAGTGTGGTTACTAGATTGCTGAAGTAACTTAGTCTGCAGCAGTTTATTTAATATCGGGCTTTTATATGTTTGTCCATGTTTCTCACCACAGGGCAACATCGTCAAAACATTTACCTCAACTCCAGGCAAAACTAACGTACAAGAACAATTAACTAAACCCGTGGATAATGATTCAGCAAATGGGAAGTCACGTGCAGCTTTTGGAGTGTACAAATCCGATGAATAACTTCCTGAACTGGCGACAAAAACAGAATGAGGGACGAGGACCTGAGCGGAATAGGGTTTCTTGCGGGCGGCATGAACACCGCGGCATAGTCATCTGGTTATATAGTGTGGCCTATGCGTGGCTGCTGCCTGCATGTTCAACAAAAACCTGGCTCAGAATTACTGGAGTAGCAAATACTGAACCCTAGGTGCTCGTAACTTGCCTTTGTTATCGTGCCCGAAGCAAAATAACGACTCGGTCGAATTTTAAGAGAGAAAAAGCGACCTACATTATTTATAATGATATTTTTATATCAAAACGCCGTTTTTTACGAGCTCATAAACTTCAATAACGGCCATGGAAAGAGTCCGAAAGGATAATTTTTATGTCCGGTCAAGACTTCATGAGTGTAGGATGGTATAGTGTAAAGATCACAGACACACTAGGAAGGAAATTGTTTTTCATAATGTGGTAATTCTGTAACGATTTGTGGTGAAGAAGGATGATATGGACAGAATTTACTAGCATTTTATAGTTTATTATGACAACCAATTCGCTATTTCGCTATATATGTTCCATTTAACAACGCTGTCAATACGTCCCTCTATATAGAGCCGAGTGGCTGGCTGATTACCGACTAGTGAATTTAAAGTTATGTAGGGAAAAGTGAATCTAACGCTAATTGAGGCACTGTCGCCGTACTGATTTGGAGGGGGTAAGAACGACCATAGTAAAATCAGTACTATGGTGGACATTTGAACCCGGAATCTTCTGAACTGAAATCAGCAACTGTACACACCAACTGTCGAGGTTAAGTCATTGGCTTCGTTCACAGTATTGACTTATATTAGTATTGTCTAATATTACTATATCGATAATTCGCTAAAATTCGAGGTAAGTTTCAATAATTTCTTGTCTTTCTAACGCGGAGTGAGCTGAGGCAGTTTCCTAGTTTAAATGAAAAAAAAAATTACATTCTGTTAATGAAGTTTATGACCAGGATTCAAAATACAGTCGACGTTATGAGGGTAGAAATGACTGTAATAATAAATCTCTACTTGAACTTTATAGTTCAGTGGTTATTTTTATGTACCACCATGCTTTCGTTCACAAATCCTATCTTCTGCAACATTCTCATACCAAAGAGAGAAAATTTTTCTGCACAAAATTGATTGTTTCGTAATTCTACCAGAGAATGTTTACTGCGCGGATATAACTGAATGTTTGAATATAATTCAGATTCCATTCAATTCCAAATAGTCGATAAAACTTTTTAACATAATATAACGGGATAATACCAATAAGAAAACCATGAAATATTTACGAATAGGTATTATTGGAATCCTTCCGTTTTCACACGCGAACTAACAAAAATTGTTACATAGCTAACATATACTTCCTTGTAGTTCAGTTGTGCAGGTTTTGGACAGCTGCAGATTATACGACTTTTCAACTTTTGCAATTCTGAACGCAAAACGTACAAATATGTCAAAAAAACAAATAAATGACACTCTTTATAGCAACTTGACTCCCTTTTGTTAAATTATTTTTTAAGCTACGAAAATTCCACAAAGTGCGGTTGCTATAAAATGTGAGCATTGTAATTATCCACAAATTATACCGGAAGCATATTTAGCTCCGAAACAATTTTGCTAGTTACGCGCGCGATGCGCACAGGAAAACACAGGAAATTTCGCACAATATATGTTATTGTGTCGGATTTTTACTACAATGGGAATATATCTTCAGTCGTTTTAAACATTCATTGTAACAGGCCTACTGTTTTCTGGAATGTGACTACATGTACGTAGTTAGGCGCTTGGATGTCAACGTTGCGGAGGGTCTGGTGCTTCCATTATAAGATTAGTGGAAATCTGTGCAGAGATTTTCAAGTTCTTATACAAGGGCAAGCGAAAGAACGGACACACATTGCGGAGCTATCTGATTCACTTTTTAAAATTTTGATATAAGTTCAGGAAACATTAAAGAATTTACGGCCGCCACGGTACACGGTTACTGAATATCAAACAGATCGGGGTATGAATAAGAAGTCGTGATGAACAACCGTAAGGAGACCTTACAAAAGGTGAAACTGCAGAAAAATACTCTTAACATCCATATATTTGGGATGCAAGGGGAAAATCATGAGAAGTCTTTATTTCGTGTTTAATTCTTGTTGTCTAGCAAGAAAATTTGCGGAAAATGTCTCTTAAAATAGTTGTAATAGTTCTTTTTATATTTTATTAAGACAGTGCTCTGGTCTTATTATTAGAATTGTATATATATATATATATATATATATATATCTTTCTCTCAAATTCTTAGCTGCAACAACTGCCATTGGTTCAGCTGTCACTTCTCTTTTTCAAGGTACATTTTCGTTCACTTCCCTGAACAGGACTAGAAAGAAGACCTGGAAATACCACATGGGACAAGCCTAAAACGTCGCTCAATTTCAAAACCAGTCACACAATGAAATGAAATTATTACATACATCTATATTCTCAACACAATTGTTGCTACGAGTTAGGCACAATGCGTAAACAAGATAAAGGTTACTTATTTCTGTACTAATCGTCACACCAAGAACAGGCATGAGAGGTGGAAGTAAAGCTCCGCGTATCCTTAAAATACGCATAAAAGGGGGGTTAGCTTCACGGTACGGCAATTTACTCAATGCATGAACCAAACTCCTATCTGCCTTTTGGCTAGGAGGTGGGGTGGGATGAATAGCCGGTCTGGGCGTTGTAACGAAAACTCCTTTCTCCTCCTGGGAAATACTGCAGCCAAGCAGCAGGATGTAAACATACAAGACACTTAAGTGAGGCAAACGATATGTAACAGGAGTCGAACAATTTACTGACAGCTTTTCAATGGTACAACCAACTGCACAGTGCTATTATTCAGTAAATAAATGTTCGAATATTACAATTTACACAACAAGTTACTGGTTAAGATAAAGTGTTAACTGCAGGTTCCGGCTGTTTAACGGGCTACTTTCAGGCTAACAAAAATGTATTTAGGAATAGTATCGCAACTGTCCACTTCAAAACGGCTCAGCTCCAGTTACAGGACTGCACACTTCTGAAGGTTTGCAAGAGACTTATTGCAAGGAAAATTGCAGGGGGAATGGCAAGCCGATTGTGTAGCCACAAGTTCAATATTTAATTAATATGACAACACACAGCCTGCCTTTTAATTTATTGAGTTACTGAAATTGTTAAGATTGTATCCACTTATTAATCACAACGAAAATAAAATCGAAAGAAAAATATGGATTCTTAGTAATTAACCTTTTGGTGCCGGAATTATTTTTTTAATTTTAGCACACCCTGTATATAAAATGTGAATAAAACAGGAACCAAATAAATTAGATTTATGAAACAAACTGCATTTTCAAGAGGAAAGACGGAGAGGGTATACCATGTTAAAAATATTCAGTACCTATATTTGTTGAATAAATATATAAAATGCAACATTTAGAGGTTAGCGGTGCGTTACGACCCCTATAGGTGTCGTTAGGCGTCAAAAGGTTAACCAACTTAGCGCACAAATTGTTGTTTTATAATAAGTTTATTATATGCCTCTACATGTTTCGAGCACTATGTGCTCATCATCAGGAGGTCAAAATTATATTATACAGCATCTGGTATCGTCACACTCTGTAGGTGGCCGTCCCGTGCACGGGACGGCCACCTACAGAGTGTGACGATACCAGATGCTGTATAATACAATTTTGACCTCCTGATGATTTGCACATAGTATTCGAAACATGTAGAGGCATATAATAAACTTATTATAAAACAAGAATTTGTGCATTAAGTTGGTTGATTACTAAGATTATACTGAGATGCACGGTCAGCAAAACATCAAAAGATGAATTCTGTTTATAGCTTGATGACATGACATAGAATACATTTTGCAACAATGAATCAACAATGCTGTTAGTGTCTGCGTTAGGAATGCTATGTGTAACGTAACTCTTTAATGGACTGGCATGCCAGGTTTTGCACATAGCATATTATTCGTAAATTCGTAATGACTACTCTCGTGCCAGCGACAATCTTCAATCCTTTAATTTTTGGTAAGTTTCATGACATTCACAGCATAACGCATTCTTTTAACTTGTGTTTATTTTCCTTCAAAATAAATTCACTTCCTTTAGGGTTGTGCTAAAGTGCTTATTAATCTGTAAATTTTATTAGTTTTTACGTTTATTTATAGATTGTCATCCATATGTTATAGTACATTCAGGCCATTACACAAAACCAGAACATCGCCACTAGTCCTGTTTCAAACGGCCTCACAATGTTCATTCTCTGCCGTACGGTTCTATCTGCCTCCCCCTTAATAATACTCTGTTCTTAATTGGAATTCTTTAGCCCAATAAACTGGAAAATACAAACGGTTTCCGAGCTGTAATCAACCTGGTTACTATGGAATAAAATGTCCGCGCATAGATTAAATAGAACTGGCAATGCTATGCAGAGCAGAACGCATCATCTTATAGATGTGGACAAAACAGTGAAGATGATAAAATTCTGCGGAGCTGGAAATGATGTTAACTACACAATTTGTTTGTTTTTGGCGCGACAGCCTTCAGTGGGCCAGGGCCTCCTATTTCACGAGGTTTTTATAGATCACACACAACGACGTACCACAGTCGGTAGGACTCCTCTGGACGAGTGATCAGCTCGTCGCAGAGACCTCTACCTGACAACACACAACAATCACAACAGACAAACTTCCATGCCCACGGTGGGATTCGAACCCACAATCTCAGCAGGCGAGCAGCCGCAGACCTACGCCTTAGATCGCGCGGCCATTGGGACGGCTGTTAACTACACAGTAATGACCGAATTATCTGTTTCTTGGGAGGAAATAATCAAGAAAACTGTGAACAGTCTAATACCATGCCGAATTCGTGTGTGGAGTAATATGTTTATGGTATTCGGGATAGACGGTCAAAAGCACGCGTGACGTGGCAAATAAGGAGGAACGGCGTGTTATGAAGGACCGTGTTAAGGTCATTACCAATAAGAACAGTACCATGATTATTAGGGCGAGGAAACGGCTTTTTTTTTTTTGCTAGTGCTTTGATAAAGAAACGTAATCACAATTATAATTTCTATTTATATAAAACTCTCTCCTGCCAACTCAGTCTTCTTGCTGTCGTCAGTTACATTAATTCTCACTCAGCAATGTTGTGGTGCTGAGTATATCAAAGCGTCTATGTAATGAAAATCAACTTGATGCACTATTTATCCTCTTTTTATTTCGTTAATCAACCTCTTCATGTTTCGGGCATATTTGTAGCCCGTCATCAGGAGGTTGACTGTCTGTTGGCCATGGCCAACAGACAGTCCACTAAAAAGCACAACACGAACCAATTGTTGTATATATACAAGTACAGTATACCTCCTGATGATGGGCTACAAATATGCCCGAAATATATAGAGGTTGATTGACGAAATAAACTCAGTATAAATAGTGCATGAAGTTGGTTTTTATTACAGAGAAATATCGAGGTGTACGGTCAACAAAACATAAAAAAATTTACCACAGCGGTTATTTCTCGTATAATATGCAAGGCGATAACTGTCCACATCTTCTTTGTCTCGAGGTAACGCAGATACTTCGTGAAATGTTTTGCACGACGGTAAGTAAATAACATTTGATACAATTACTAGGAAAATCTTGCAATATAACAGTCTTTCGGGTCTTAATTATTATTTCATAAGCATGTTAATAAACTTTAGCTTTATTTCTCATACGGCAACGGCCTTCTTACTCCAGATTGGAGGGTCAAGCAGAGACAGGTGGTAGAGAAGACTGGATAACTTTCTTTGGCGAAAATATTACATATTCAAATTGTTTTGTGCGTTTCTCGCTTATCTCATTAGGGATACATGAAGCTCCCAACACATTATCCTTTGTTTGATTACCCTGATAACATCTTGTAAATAAATTGTAACTAAGTTTAACATACTTTATTTAGAACTTTTACACATTACGATTAATAAAACACTAAATGGTCATAGACTCATGGGTCACAAATGTACTGCAGTTACTTGACCAACTCTATAACCAACTGATGTTTATTGGACCGTGCATCGTTGTGATAACTGAAGAATAAAAAAACCAACTAGATGCCACTTATTATTTTATTTTACTTCTTATAGGCTCAACATGTTTCGGGCATTACTATGCCAAACATCAGGAGCTCGTGACCGTGATGTTGATTACCACATTGGTCGTTTCGGTCTCGGTTTGCTGTGTGTTGGAGGTTAGGTGCGGTTAGGCTGGAGTAGTGTCCT
>Ga0123357_10014460_pt1 | contig 10302 bp, 7 predicted proteins | sample TergutEmb28metaG_FD_89873 | JGI IMG/M metagenome (GOLD analysis project Ga0123357, IMG submission 89873) | Embiratermes neotenicus P4 segment gut microbial communities from Petit-Saut dam, French Guiana - Emb289 P4 | ecosystem: Host-associated > Arthropoda: Insects > Digestive system > Gut ... | reverse complement strand
ATCGCTGGGAACGTGTTCTACATAACGTTGGGGAGTACATCGAGGGTCTGTGAAAATTTGAACACTGTAGGTGTGCTGTATCAAAAGTTACTGCAGCGTTGCCACAATTAAAATTCCAACCCTTGTAATATGGAAAGTAGTGCAATAAACTTGAAGTCTGAGTGGTGAGGATCACTGTTGGAACAAGTACTGGGGAGAAAAGGCCTGTGGCAAGAGACAACATAATAATTATATCAGGAACAGTGCCTTAAATTGGACTTGCATAATGTCATTCTGTTCAGACTGCACAAATATGCATGTTTCAACACAACCACTGTCACACTGGTGGGTTCTGCCATTGCTAGCTCCAGTGTGTTACTCAGCGGCTTTTGATAAAAAAAAATTTCATCACACCAGAACAACAAAGACATGATGAAGATTAAACAGCATTAAAAGAAACTAAGGAACAATTATCACCCTGTATGTCATATGACAGGTTTCAAAAACTGGATAACCTTCATTCTCAATTCTGGGAGAAGTATTTTCCTCTTCAATCCAACCACAAGTGCTACAGTATCCATGCAGCCTTCCTCAAAGTATGCACAGCATACTCTCCAGCCCTGAAGGCAGGCAGATAATGAGGAACACTGCCCTCAAGCCATTACTGACGTTACAAATAGATGGAACCTAGCACCCACACCCAATCCATGCCCATCATGTAATAATTAACTAGCAACTTGGCACCACACACAATGTATGTTTAAAATGTAGCTGCAGCCAACTTAAACAAAGAAATACTGGCAAAACGTTAACCCTTCCAAGCTGGAATTAAATGCCACTGTCCTCTGCAACAGAACTAAGACTTCAACGGCTACCCAATACTTCGCATGTTCCCAGGTAATGACTTTAGTGGATGTTTAGTTTGTCAGAATCACACTGCACATCAACTATACTAAAATTTTGGGGCCAATACATTGTACTGCACTTCATTTCACCAGTACTTTTCTCAAGAAAATGTAACAAAAACTTGTAAAAATTTTAAATTCAGAAACTGAACTCCAGCCAGTTAAAATGCATAAACCTACTTTTAACCCTTTTAGGGTGCACAGGCCAATCTGTTGGTCATTATTATGTTTGGCAAAAGCTGTGCACTAGCTGATCTACCGGTCCTTTTGTTTACAGCATAACAGTACCTGTAACTCACATCAGATGTCAGAAGTATTCACACTACTGCAGAGTACAGCTTCTATAGGTTTTTACTGACTGATCATTTGCACTTCAAATTCAGCAGACTTTTCAGCCATTTTTATTCAAATTTCAACGATCTATAGCTGCAGCGGTGTCTTGAACCAGTATTAAGTGCACTTGTTTAATGTGGGCATTTGAGTTTTCTGGTTCTGTGCATGTATGGGGTGGCTAAAATTATGAAAGAGGAAACAGCACAGTTTATTGCTCAAACTGATGGATATGCTGCACGAGAAGACAGTTGAAAATCCTCATCCCAAAGCAACAGTTCTACGCCTAAACAAACACCCAAGTACTGTATGGTGTATTCGTCATGTGCAAGTGATGAGTCTGATATTACCAGTGGTGACGGTGAAGTAAATGGAAAGAAGTCGCAGATGGCAATGACATCTGGACCCAAACCACTTTCCATACAGTGAGTAGCAAGGGCCTAAATATGCACCTCCTCACAAAGCACTCCCCAGTGTCTTTACTTCTATATGGTTTTTACACTGCAGATTCTATTAGTGTTCCAGAAGTATTTATAAAGTACCTCCCCACTCCCCACCAAAAAAACCCAGAACATGCACATCATATGTCATAAGTACAGTGATACCTTGGCTAACAAGTGACCCTGCTAATGAATTTTTCAGCTAACGAAGATTTTTTTTGCTGTTTTTCGGACTCGGCTAACGAATGTTTTAGTGGATGCGCGCGCTAACATAAAGCAGCAAACATGAACGGTTGGGCCATTCCAGGAGTTTCCGTCCGTATGTGTGCGACAAAGAGATGAGCTGACCACATCACACAGGGGTCGGGTTGTTTACGTTCGAGACAGCAAGAAGTGAGATGCCTGATAACATAAGTAGATTTGGATTTGATGACGGATGTATATCAGAAGGTGAGAGAGATAAAAAGGGAAGAATGACAACAGGTGACATTAAAAAAATGCTGCACTACTGCGAAGAGTTTCAGTCTTTGGCTACAACGTGGCATCCCAACAAAGTTGAAATGAACAGACTTTGTGCCTTGGTTGAAGACAAGTGTCTGAATCACTTTAAAAACATTCTGAAAAAAGAGAAGTTCAATCAACGGACAGATTTTTCATTTCTCCTTTAGCAAAGAGACAGAGGCCAGCTACTGAAGAAGAGGAGACTTACCTTGAATAAACTTTGAAAATTTGGAAGAAGAATAGTAAAAACGAAGTGTACATATTTTCAGTTTAATAGTATAAAGTGTATAATATATTTTCAGTATAATAGTGTAAAGATCATCAGTTTTTCATTCTACTTTCCATTCTCCTTCATCCAATTGGGTAGCTGTTCATCTCGCTTTGGTGAGTTTTTGCCCTTTTATAGTGTGCTTTTTACTATTTTATAAAACTTATATTTAAATAGTGGGCAGCATCCAGAACAAATTAAGCGATTTTCTATAGAAACCTACGGGAAATCACGTTTCGGCTAAAGAAGATTTTGGCTAATGAATGTCATTCCGGAAGGAATTATCTTCGTTAGCAGAGGTATCACTGTATAACAATTTAAGACTTACAATTTTCCTTAAAAAATGGCTCCATTTCTTGGATATGTAGGTTTTGGAGTACTAGCAATGCAGGGGTTAATATGGCATGCGAGTGTTAAATGTGTATTTCCGAAAGGAATGTCACCGTTGTAGCTCAAACAAAAATGTCAAATCCAGTTATGTGATAACTGTAAATATCATTTGTTATAAAAATACAAACAAAATAGTTTATTTAGTCTTGATAAACATGATTAAAGAAATACGTACTTTCAGGAATTCTTTAATAGTGTGTGCCTCCTTGAATGTAACATCTGTAGCTGCAGCAATGGCCAACAAATCCTTGAAGCCATTGATTACACTGTGCGGTGCAGAAGCCAAGGTTGGGTAATTGATGGACAGGCAAACTGCTGCTAGACGAGCTACACCCTGTAACCAAGTTATGTATCTCATAGCACTTTTATAAATCTGTTGTACACCTTCCTTCCTTAAGTAGAAGAAAGTAATTTAGATCATAGTATGTGTGTAAGGCCTATTTGACTTTAGAAGAGACTCAATTTTCACAAAACTTTGGGACTTTGGACCAAAGTTACGTCAATGGAAAACCCGGTCATACTTTAATTTCCTACACCCAGTACTAACATATGGAATGCATAAACTTGGGAGGTGAAAGGGAAGCTAATGTCACTTGCTCCATGAAGGTTACCCTACTGCAGAATAACATGATAAACACACAAACTATTATCTCACTGCTGGTGATAACTAACGGATCTCTTGAGCATATTTGTGAAATCAGGCACACAAATAGATAATAAACACATCTACATATTATTTATGAAATACAGTTAAGTGAACAGTTATGAACACTGTATAATTCCAAATCCAAAATGACAGGAATGAAACACCAAATATTTTCCACTTCAGCTTGCACTTCACAGAATGTTCAAATCTCTCCTCCTATAGCAAAAAGTACAACAGGCTCTCCCTGTATACCACTACCTACATGAATACAGTTTCTGTTCAGACTGCACAACATGCACATTTCTACATTGCCACTGCCACACTGGTGGGTTCTGCCATTGCTGGCTCCAGTGGGTTACCCAACAGCATTAGACAAGAGTTCCTCATCACAACAGAGAAACTGTATGCACAGAAGTACAATGCATTACTTTCTTCTAGCACACACATAACAGATTCTAAAGAATCCCACATTCCTAATAAGCTGTAAATCACACAGCATGGTGTAATCTAACACAAGTTCAACAGGTCAGAAACTTGGAATTGTGAAGCAACACTACGGTTCACACTGTAACACTGGTATTACTAGAATTCATCAGGACTCTTCCTCTACACACTTATGTGTCCTGGAACTTAAAATCAAAAGAATACATTATGTAACACTACAAATACAGTAATAAAAAAACTCAGGACCTCTGTAAACTTGACCCTCAGATCCTCTGGTTTGATATCCAAAATGGCTGGTTCAAATATTGTGCCAGAATCATAAACCATCTGAACTAGAAGGCCATATGAGAAGGGTGAGATGTTCAACATGTTAAGAAGGGTAGCATCACTGGCACCAACTTTATCACCTTCCTTAAGGATATGTACATCATTCTGAAACAAAATATAAAACACACTAACTTCACACTAATATCTGAAACATGTTTATATTCAGGAATATGATAAAAAATGCATTAATATTAGTGACAATCACCTATGCCTTTTGAACATATGACCATGAAAGAACCGAACTGTGGGAAATAATACTGTGCCAATGCATTACACAGAATGGAAGATATATTCTGCCCCTGAGCACGGGACAATATGGCCTCAGTCTATGTTGGCTAATTACCTGACACGTCATCACTATATTGCTGCTACTAACACAGAAGTGGCTGAAAAGGGCATGACATCACCTCACTCTACTTACTCTCAGTGCACTTGCAAAATGTATTCAGCTGAATAAGGAGCGTTCACTTCCAGCAGTTTAACAAGGTATGTCATAGAATAAAAGGTAAAGTTCCCCTTGTGCATGTCACACAGCCACATGGTGGAGAGGAGGTATAACTCCACTCATTCTTAAACTCAGCACTAGATCACACTCAGTGGTCAGCTTCATACCACAGCCATCTTATCCCTGCAGAAAAAGCCCCTAGTATCCCCTGAAAAAGAGGATGGGTGGGCCAGTCTGGACACTTTGTAGAAGAGATAAATTGTTAGTCCCTGCTAGGAACCAAATCACAATTCCTCAGTTGTCCAGTCTGTAACCTAGTCACTATATCTACTATGCAATCCCAACACTGTCACTCAGGCTGAACATACGTGTAACTATGTATGAAATATTTCATTCCTTGAATATTCAGGAAGTGATGGGAAGATAAAACCATTTAAGTCTCAGTTGCACCTGCACCAGAAAACATTTAATCTTCTTACACTTTATCTATGAAGGACTTATGCCACAACTTAAAAAAAAAAAAAATGACAACTACCATTGTCTTGGCCATTTATATACCACCAATGTAATTTTAAAAGAATATTAACACAGAATTATAATGCAGTCAATATTATCATGAGCTGTACTGAAATGAGAAGCAAGACACCATCTCATTATGGCATATTCTGTATAACTTTTGCCTTTCCAGAAAAAAATAAATTATATTTCTGTCATCTATCCTCAGAAAGCCCATAATTAAGTGGTACAGATATGACAGCCACTTTACTTACAATGATTTCAATCGTTCCCTTGGAGATTTTTGTGGGGATAGACAGAGCTTGAAAGAATGATGTCTTCTCAGGACCAAGACCGGTGTTCTGGGCTGGAATGATGACTGGGCAAGGAGCAATGGCACCATTACGAGCAGGAGCCCGTACTTTGTTCTCTAGCAGTTTATCACGGACTTCTACAAGATCTCCACGAGTAAACACAAACCCAACATTACCACGTACATGAGGAAGTAATCTGCAATGAGAACATGAGTTCTGGTCAGAAAGTATTAACAGTATCTGCCAAATCTTAACACTGTTCTTAAATGGGTGAGAAGTTAATTCACTTGACAACTGGATGATTCAGCCTGTATACACTTCTTCCACTGCTGACAGCACTCGACAATATGGAAATTTACTCTAAAGAACAAAAACTCACAATGGAAGAGGTAAAAACATAATGGCCTAACATCACAATGGCAAATGACCACATCAATGACAACAATGTTGCTTTCAGGAGAATATGTGCATTTTGAGGACAATCTTGTTCCATTAATAAGAAACTTCTGTCCACCAAAACAGCTGATTTCCTCTTTTATGCTGACTTCCAAGGCCACATAAGAAGCTCAGAGAAGTGGATGAAAAGAGGTAATGTTTAAAATTGTAAAGCTATCTCTTTTAAATATCAACCACACTCATACATACTGCATACATGAAGCTAACTGAAATGAATGGATCTTATGTCTAAGTTTTTTAAACACCACAGTACCTGATATGCTACACAAAACATGCATGATTGCCCTTTGGTTTGAAACATGGAACAGGCAGTTCCCAGTAACAGCTTCCCCACAGTTACAAGGCCAAATTATGGGGAAATATACATAAAAATTCCACATAATTCTGAGGACCACACTGAAGAACCAAGAGTTTTTCAACAAAAAATGACTGCAGTTGCACTTCACAACATATCTGGGCCATATTATTGAGGAACGCTATACAAAAACACCCCTCATGCCCAAGGATCACACAACTATGGACCATGAATTTTGCAACAGACAACTGCTCTTATCTTGCATGCATCTACCATTTTTCCGCCACTCTGCTTCTCATAAGGCCAATTCCTGCATGATTTCTGAAAAGCCAAAAGGACATTTCTCTATGATGATAATACTCCTCATTTACATTTAATCCCATCATCATCATCATCATCACTGCTCTTCTTATGGGAATGAGCACAATGTACATAAAATAAACTGTGCACTACATGCAAATTTAGTCACTTTCCTTGCTGTTGTCAGTAACAGAATATATTATCTCTACACTTTCAGGGCCCTTGGCATGTGAATGATATGCAATACATTTACAATCACTGTCAAACACCACAAGTACACCAACTTTTTATGGGGTACTTCACTGCTTGTAATTTTTAATTTAATTAATTCAATGTACCGAATGTTATGTTGCTATCATATGTCATAGTTGGACATACTGACATTTAGAAAAAAACAAAGTGTTGAACCTGCTCGCATCTGGAATGGAAGGAAATAAAAATGGAAACAATGTTTTATGTTGAGTTATGTTGTGGTATCCGTATGCAGGTTGAAGCACTACTGGCCCGTTCATGTGGAATGTGGGGGTTAATGACTGTTTGGAACCCCCTGTTCCAAACAGTCATTAACCCCCAACCCCCATATTCCATATGAACGGGCCAGTAGTGCTTCAACCTGCATACAGATACCACACCACCACAGCCATACCACAACATAACTCCAACACACATCGAACCAGTTATGTGTAAACTCAGATACACGACATCAGAATATATTCAGGAAACACTATCAAAAATATACTACACACTAAGCCAACTCTATAACCCTAAGACACCACAGCAGCCAATATTTGCAGAAACACAATTTCTAAAACAACCACACACGTCACGACTAAACACTCCCTATTAAATAAGCGTGCTAATGCAAAAACCTCTATTCCTTACAGATCAATGTAACCCATGAAATAACTGAACACATAAGTCGCAAGCTCCTGAGGATGGATGTATTAACATCCGAAACACGTTGAGCATTATATAAAGAAATAATACAGCAAGTGACATCAAGTTGGTCTCTCTTTACTCAACACACATTTTATGTTCAATAACTTTATTGAAAATCATGCCATTTATGAGATGTGGAAAAATGTCTAGTCAGACAGGCCTTAGATGACAATATGGCACATGCTGGATACTTAAGGCTACACACACACACACACACACTCAGAATATGTAACACTTATCACTATTCCACTACAATAAAAGTTGCAGAAACACACTTCAGTGTTACAGGTACACTGCCTGTCTTATTCACCAACATTTTATAAATGCTGACTTGCAGAATAATGTTGTTATGCCCATGGAAATGTTTGTAAGTTGTGTGGGTGATTTGGTAACCCTAGAAGGCTCGGTTGGTCGTGACCTTGGCCCGGCAATCCCCCTGGTTCATTACCTTTTTTTTTCCCCCCCCTTCTTTTTTTGGTTTTGTTTGTCCACAAGGCATTGGGGAGTGGTAAGTTTTATTCTACCAGCTTTTTGCACTGTGACCGAGTTGAGTTTCTGAGACACGGTGACAGAAACAGGACGCGCGAGGGGAGCGGTCACTGTCTGGATAACCACTCCGCTGGAGCGTAAGTGCATTGCCGGACTTTTGGCAGTTTCTTTTGATTATGGATTACTTATTACGGTCTGCAGTTTCCTGTTTATGTTAATTGATTACCCTGGACTGGCTATCTCCCCCTGGTATAGATTAGTATTAGGGTTTTTTTAGCAATTTTTTCAGAGTGCAACCTCCTTTGTTCCTTTGCGTTTCAATTTGGTCATATTATTTTGTTCATTTCATCTTGCTTTATTTTGTTTGTCTTTTTGTATTTTTATTTCATTATCAGTAGTAAAATGCAACTTGTAAAACGTGTTGGTGTTTTATTCCTAAGGTAGATGTTGCAACAGTGAGTTAGTTGAGGCAGTAGTCCGCTTTGTTACCCCCACCCTACAGGACCTGCCAAGGGGTGTCGTGGCGCCGCAAGGGATATTGTGGTGTTCGTCCTGGCAGGCCGTAACAGTTTGGTGGCAGCGGTGGGATATTAAATTCTGCACCGAATTTTTGAAATTTCTGGTTTTGGCAATTAATTTATATTTTGATTACATTAAAACAGTTGATCCTTGGCAAGCCTGTAGCGATGTAAAATAGTGAAATTGGCAAGGCATATAATTTTAGTATGTAGAATATCTGTTTCTTTGTACGTTGATGAAGTGTATTTTGTGTGTATTTGTGTAATTAAGTTCGAAGTGCTCCTTGCTCCTGGTATTGCGGCAACCGCGTTAGTGTTTGTTTTAGTTGACTTTAATGATGCAACTATTTAGAAGGTTTCTTTTCGGCAGATGCTAAAAAATTAGTAAACTATTTTATAGTTTCTGTTGTTATAATATTGCTGTTGTGGAATATTATTTTGTGGGAAATTATTTTTGTAGTAACAGTGGGGAAGTGTTATGTGCGGATTACATTATGCATACCCCCTCCCCCCCTTGTTATTTTATTGGTTAATTACCTTCGTAACATTGTTACAACATATCTGAAGTAGCAGAAATTGAAGCTCTTCAGCTATAAATTGAAGAGTTGCATGCGCAACTTACTACTCTGGATAGGCAATACTGTCAATGTCCCTAGCAGACAGACAAAAGACGTTTCGCTTGTGACAGGGATTCAGGAATGGACGGGTGACGCGAAAGGGAAAACTGTACACGAGTTTTTTTTCACAGATAGAGACACTAGCGAAAGTTAGTGGGTAGACAAATGAAGATAAAGCTTTGATTGTGAAGGCTAAATTACAGGGCTTGGCTCTACAATTTGAGAGTGGACGAGAAGAACTAGTAAGAGATGGTTGCAGTTAGGAGGACCTGAAGCAGGCAATGATGGACAGATTCAGTGATAAGTTACCGGACCAATATTATTTGTCCTGGCGGACCATAACAAATGTACACACCAATCAGTCTCAGTAACTCATATTTATATCATCTTTCATGGGTAAAAATTCCTACTTAAAGAGCATTCAATCTGTGGTATTTTTTTTGGCCCCAACTAGACATGGATAATACTGAATCAAGGCCATAAATAATAATAATTTAAAAATACCAATTTTTCAGGTCAAAGCATAATAAAGGTGAGAAAAATCTAGGAAACAGATGTAGCTTTCCCTCCTTTTGATGCTGAACTAACTGAGCAATCCACTGATGAACCACCAACCATCACAATCGTGCCAACTTTTTCTGACTCCACGTGTACACTCAGTCCAACAAAAATCCATCGGCGTGATATTTCGTACGTCCCACTCAGGCAGTGACGTGCGGTACAGTTGCCATCATAATTCGAGTCGTTTTTCTTTTCCCACATTTGCGCATTCGTGGTGTTTCTCTGTCTTCCATTCATTAAATCAATCACACCGCGTATATATTAACCGAAAACAAAAATAAATTTGATTAATATGAAATTAAAACATTAATTAAACTACATTAACTTTCCCAGGAGTCAGGCTAGCTAGCTAGCTTTGCTGCTAAGGATGGATGAGTCAACCGGACACTTCGTTCTTATTGTCAGCAGGCATAGCACAAGCAGTTCAATGAGTGCTAGCAGTAGCCTTCGGAAATAAACTACGTTGGTTCGAGTCCCACTGTCAGCATATTTCTTTATGTAGTGAAGGCACTTGAATGAGTGCTAGGAGTAGCCTTCGGAAAAAACTATGTTGAATGTGCATAAAAATCCAACAGATGCAACAGTATGCAGATATTTATTCACTGCAAAACTACTCCTAGTTTGCGGTTTAGGTTGTTGTAGT
>Ga0123357_10014459_pt1 | contig 10302 bp, 9 predicted proteins | sample TergutEmb28metaG_FD_89873 | JGI IMG/M metagenome (GOLD analysis project Ga0123357, IMG submission 89873) | Embiratermes neotenicus P4 segment gut microbial communities from Petit-Saut dam, French Guiana - Emb289 P4 | ecosystem: Host-associated > Arthropoda: Insects > Digestive system > Gut ... | reverse complement strand
GAAAGAGACAACTGGGGAGACCTAGGCTTAGATGGGTGGATAATATTAGGATGGATCTCCAGGAGGTGGGATGTGGGTATATGGACTGGATTGGGCTGGCCCAGGATAGAGACAGGTGGTGGACACTTGTGAGTGCGGTAATGAACCTTCGGGTTCCATGAAATGCGGGGAATTTCTTGACTAGCTGCAAACCAGTTAGCTTCTCAAGAAGGACTCTGCACCATGGAGTAAGTAAGTAAGGACTATCCTGGTTAGGGCTGTGTACTTTGTCATGGAGTATATCACTTGCAATGTTGTCATTTCATTCCTTAACATTCACATGTGGTATTACAAAGACTGGTTTTAACATGACATGGTCTTGTTGGCTGTGATGCCATGTAGTTCAATAGTGGGACCCTGTCTGCCATAATGTGTTGCATCACAACTGACTTCATAGTGCATGTTCATGGGTGAGTGGTGGAAGGTGAATGATAGCTCATGTTGCAGATTGTAACTATCACCACCCAACCTTTCCTTAAGCTACCACCTTCATACAGTCAGTACTGCTTTATCCAGTGCTGGATGATGCTGAAAGCTGTGTTGACTGATAACTTACAGAGGTACATTACATTTCACAATTCCATCTACTGGCAGCATCCAGCTTGGATTCTGAGAGTTCAAATAGCAAAAGTTGATCATGGAAGTCTATTTACATGGTAAGTGAATGGTTGAGACAGGGACAGCATGATGTTCCTTGCTGTCTTGTTGGCCTTTTTATATTACATACATACCATAATATGTATGTAGTGATGAACAGGAAATAGAAGTGTGATGGGGACATTAGGATAAAATATCAAGTGACAAACTGAATGGTTTGGTCTGTCCATGAGGTTGCTAGGGGTATTCAGATGGCCATTAGGTATAACACTGTACTATCCAGAAAACTGCAATGTATGGCAGCCTTTTGGTCCCACAGGTACCCAATAAACCACATTTTACTGTACTATGGAATGTAACAGCGCAGGTAACACCCTAACAGTTTTCCTGTATTGTGTTTTATTTTTAGCAACCAGGGAAATTTTCTATTGAAGAATTTGAAGCTGTTGGAACAATAAATGGGGTTCCAGCACATGAATTTAATTTGGATTCCCTTGAAGACAAACCATGGAGGAAACCAGGAGCTGACATAACAGGTTAAGAGAATCAAAGCATTGGCTACTGTATTGATATACGTGGGCTGATCATTTAATTCCGGGACCGAATTTTTTGTGAGTAAATAAGTAGACTTAACGGCTAGTTGGTCTTGTCTCCTTCAAAATGGTGTCCTTGTGCTTGTATGCACTTATTCCAGCGCTCCTGCCACTGACGAAAGCACCTCTGGTAGTCACTTTTTGTAATAGCCCTTAATTGTCTCGTTGCATTGGCTTGAATATCTTCAATGTAATCGAATCGGTGACCTTTCATTGTTTTCTTCAGTTGTGGGAACAAGAAGAAGTCACATGGAGCAAGGTCAGGGGAGTAGGGAGGTTGTGGGAGCAACAGAATGTTGTGTTTCACCAGAAATTCATTTGTGGTGACAGCCCTGTGGGCAGGGGCGATGTCATGGTGCAGGATCCAGTTGCCGGAGCGCCACTTCTTAGGGCGATGTCTGCGCACAGCGTCGCGGAGGCGTTGCAGGACAGTTTTGTAGAATTCGTTATTTACCGTCTGTCCTGTAGGGACGAACTCATGATGAACCAGCCTGTCAATGTCGAAGAACGCAATCAACATGGTCTTGATATTGGACTTCACCTGCCATGCTTTCTTCGGTCGAGGAGATGATGATGTGCTCCACTGGGAGGACATTTGCTTTGTTTCCGGGTCATACCCCTAAGCCCAGCATTCGTCACCAGTGATTACCGAGGACATGAAGTTGGGATCGTTTTGGGCTTGATCACGGAGGTCAGTGCGAATTGACACGCGATCGTCCTTCTGTTCCGCCGTTAGGAGACGGGGCACAGATTTCGCTGTCACACGTCTCATTCGCAAATCTTCAGTTAGAATTTTCTAGCACGTACCGAATGCTATTCTAACTTCCTCTGCAACCTCTATGATAGTCAGACGTCAGTCAGCACGAATGATTTCTCGCACACGTGCCACGGTCTCCTCGGTGTGGGAGGTGGAAGGCCTGCCTGGGTGGGGGTCGTCTTCAAAGGATCGGCGTCCACTTTTGAAATGGAAATACCACTCAAATGTCTTCGATCGACTTAGGCAGGACTCTCCGAAAGCTGCTTGCAGCATTTCGTGCTTTTCAGCACCAGTTTTCCCCAGATGGAAACAGAAATCAATGCACACACGCTGCTGCACTTTCTCCTCCATCGTGAAATGCGACGAACAGTGTTGTAGACGTTCACCCAAGGGCCTCCACAGAACGAATGCGGGGAGATACCATCCTCCGGTTTTGCACATACACTTGTACAGAGTTGCCACATGTCCCACTCTGTTGCCATTTCGCTACATTTTATAGTTTCCCAGAAAAAAAATCAGTCCCGGAATTAAATGATCAGCCCACATATGTTGTGCCTAATTACTGTTTTTAATGTACTGGCAAGAAGTTGTATCTAATGTCTTTAATTTCTATAACTTTTATAGATTACTTCAATTATGGCTTCAATGAAGAAACGTGGCGAGCCTATTGTGAGAGACAAAAGCGAATTCGTATCCATGAATCTGGTGTGGGGCTTGGTCAGATTGGAGGTCAACCTGCTGGACGAGGGACTATCCCTGTTGCAATTACTAATGACAACTCCAAATATTCTGGATTTATGGGACCTAAGAAGGCAGGACCTCCTCCAGGACGAAAAATGGGAGGCACAATTGATGTCATAGGTGGTGGGGGATTGGCTTCGAGGCGAAATGTGGAGAAAGGAACTCCACCCAAAGAGAATGTTATTCAGGTTGTACAGTCATTTAAATGGTTTTTTGCAGTTTAGCAATTAAAAGACAATACACACTCATACATAATCGAGTGGTTGTATGAAGACCAGTTTTTTGTGATTATTTCCAGGTTATGACTGCAGATCGTCGTGAATACAGCCGCAAACCTGCATTCCCTGATATGTCTGTGCCTCCTCCAACTTCAGGTATCCCTCCATTTGACTTGCCACCTCCTCCACATGGTGTGATTCCACCCACCTTTCCCTCACATATAGATTCCTATGGATCAGAGTTCTATGCATCTGAGACTGACCCTTACTATCAGTCGTATGAACCTACACAGGACTCTCAATGGAATGACCCTGTGAGTACTTGTTTGAATATAATTTCTCCCACTTTTAGATTTATGTTTTTATTATTTGCACTTGGAAGTTCAGCCAGCCGTATTCTGTTCTGCAGATATCGATATCAATATTTCATGTGTTATCTGTTGTTGCATTTTCATAATGTTTTGCTTTATATAGTGTTTCCAAGTGTGCATGTCCCTGTGTAGGGGGAGTGAGCAGTGCCAAAGGTTAGAAAAGGAAACCAAAGGTTATTGGTTTTTTGTGACATAAAATAACTTCATTATCAGTGTTCTTTATAGTAGGTGCTAGATATAGATATTTACAGTGCATTTGGTTATAGCATGAAGAAGGAAACACAGTGAACTGAAAATAAGTATGCACTCTACTGAGACATTGACCATACTGATTATTGACAGTAAAATGGTTAACCCTATACTACTGATGTCAGTAAGCTACATTTAAGTACCTTGATGCTGTAGGGGTGACTGAACTAGGCAACAAATCAATTTGTCCTGGTCACATGTCTCTTCTGATAACTTTCTTATGTTATTGGTGTATCTCTGACCCTATGTCCAAGCACTGTTTACCATATTTACTCGAATGCAAGAAAGGTTTTTCCCCTAGATTTAGTGCTTAAATGTGTGAGTTTGTCTTAAGTTCAAGAATGCATTGCCAAACTGGAAATTGCCAAATCAGATTGTAAATTTTCTTTGTGGGTTCAACTAAGTTTATAAACCAATTACTATAAATGTATCATTTAGTTGGTGTGGATCATAATGGCATGGCAGCACATCTCACCAGAAGTGAATGAGAAGGGTTTTAAGAAGGGCTGAATATGCAATGCAGTGGATGAGACTGGTGATGATATGTTGTGGAATGGCAGTCAAGAGGATGGGCATGTTAGGAGTGAATGTCAGGAAGATGAAGGCACTGACTGTGAACTTTAAGATGGTGACACCAACTGGTAAAGGTCAGCAGAATCTGACATGCTTTTTGTATTAAATGTATGAGATTAGTAGTAAGCTATTTTTTCTTAGCAGACATTTTATTTCTGGGGGTTGTCTTAGATTTAGGTAAATACATTTTCCCTTAGCAGACTTGTTTTATCTTGGGGGTGGGGGTTCATCATTGATTAGAGTCATCTTGCATTTGGGTAAATACAGTATTTGCTTTATTAGTATGTATGAAGTGGCATGTGTAAAAATAAACTGTTCCTTTGCTGTGTTTGCCATGCCTTTCATACTGTAAACTTTTTGTGTGAGCTTGTTGACAAAACATTGGGCTGCAGTTTGGTAAATAAATGATCATGTGTACTCTGCTGTTACCATAAATGTGTTCAGCTTTTGTGCTTGGAGTAAGAGCTTACATTGTTTTGTACATAAGAGATTAGATTGAAAAGTATCCAGGTTGAGTTCGAACAGTACTGTGCATCATGAATACACTCCACATGGCCAAACTGTAATCCAGCCTTTTTATTTAGCAGTACTAATGCATCTCTGTCATGCAGTTTGCCGTAAACAATCGAGACAAAGCAGTTTGGTGCATGGAAAATGCATCATGAGAGTGTACAATTGCATTCAACCCAACCACTGTAGCAATCTTTAGCCAAACACCACATTCCAAAAGTGTGTCAACCCCCATACTGCCCAGAAATGGCCCCATGTGACTTTGTCCTCTTTGCCCTGATTAAGAAAACCTTAAAAGGCAAATTATTTGAAGATGTGGAAGCAAACTTAATGCAACTTTTGGAGTTACCCACAACGGAGTATGAGAGGAGCTTCCAGCAGTGGAAGAGCTGCTGGAATAAGTGTGTCCAAGCAGAGGGAGCTTGCTTTGAAGGGGATCAGTCTGTCATCAAGGTAGATTTAATATTGTTAGTGCCACAGCATCAGTCTCGGTACTTTCTGATCAGGCCTTACGTGTACAGTAAGTGATGTCACCTCAGAGTGCTTTATAGCACTATTTAGATTACATTTTTGGTATTTCTAATTTAGTGGTTATGAAAATGTTTAGTGTAGGTGACAGGTTGTACTATTAAAATGTTCATTTTATGTGTTTAAATTCAACATTCATATTCAGAACAGCTTTCTAATGTACTGCATTTATTCTGTATATGTAAGACAACAAGGCAATAGCATTATCATTCTAGAAGAGAAGAAAAGAGAAAGAGGAGGCGGAGGAGGAAGACAAGATGATTTGTTCAGATATTTCAGCAATGGACCACAGGAGTGAAAATCACAGTTTTTTTTTTTACACTGTGCCATATATGAGCAAGATATTGTTTTAGAGGTTGTTGATACACCTTTTAAGATTGTTTTATTATTATTATTATTTTCTGGAGTTCTCTTTGCAGTTGGCCATGTCTTGTTGAGGTAAAGGAACTGCCATGTAATTGAAGTGTAGAATGGAAATAACAATCTGTGTTCTTGGGAGCTTAATCTGACAATCTATTCTTGGTTCTCTGAGAATTTCCTCAGTTTCTAGTTGAAGTTTGAGGGTTTCACAATAAAGAATACCAACCTGTGCATAATTGTAAATGCAAAAACTTGTTTCAGACCTGGCAACCAACAGCTATGCCAGTAGCATCAGGAGATGTTAAAATCATCACCCCAGGACCTCTGGTGACACCTCTGCCACCAGTTATCCCTGCACCATCAAAGAGTAATGCTGTGTCTGGGATAGATACTGCAAACCAAGATTCCCAAGATGAATTCAGTTCTAGAAGCTTGGGCCGAGAAATCTCTGATGATGTTACTGCTTCAGGAGCTTCTTCAGGAGCCACTCTTGCAAGTGTGGTAGTGTCAGGGATATCCATCAAAGAAGAACCAGGTTTGGAGGATCCAGTAGGAATGTCTGAAAAAGAAGCCAGGGAACGGGCAAAGGATAGAAGTGAGCGCTCTGAAAAATCTGAACGACATCGTGAAAGGTTAGATTAATGCACGATTTCAGGCTCCCACCATGGTGTAAATGAGATCCTTGTTTTTGTGGGTTGTTACGTAGTGTTGATGGGTAGTCACCAATGTTTGGTACAACCATCAGTCCCATCTTCACGGGTCAGGCAGATGGGACTGATAGGCTGTCTTGAAATTCTGGTAATGAACTACCAATCTATGCTGTGTAACATCCCAGAAGAACGAAGATCTTAAGTAGGATTTAAATAGTGGCCGGAAATAGAAATTTCATATTTTTATGAGTCTTTACACAATCAAGCTTTTTGTTGTATATATTGTTCAACAGTTAATCAACAGACATGTCAGATCGTAAGGATGACATTATCTGGATTAACCCTTGTTCTAAAGCATACATCCAGTCCCCAACATTTTATGATTTTACTGTACTTGGTTACAGATCTCATCGTCATCGTTCACGAAGTCGTAGCACAGAAAGGCGTTCACGCCGTCATAAAAGCCGTAGCAGGAGTCCTGGGCACCGTAGTCACCGCAAGAAGAAATCGCGTAGGTCAGACCGAGAGAAGAGCAAGGAGGAGAGTGAATGATGCAGCCATGTACTCATATGACCACAATGAACCATCTCTTATTTTCCTTACTCCTGTAAAACTATCCACTTCCGAATAAAACTATAATTGATTGGTGCAATAGTTTCCATTTTACCCAGTCTTAATCACTACTTCATAATGGACTAGTCAGAGGACAGGGATGTAGTGCTGGCCTTTAATGCAGAAGTTCTTGGGTTTGACACCAGTGTACTAGTGCAGAGAATGTTGTAAGCTTTCCTCTTCCATCACCATTGACAGTGTTAGGAGTATCAGGCAGATACTTTAGTAAACATGTTGCTGTTGCATGTAACTACTCTATTGCTTGTATCAATAATACTGAATGTTTCAGGCCATATGGACAATCACTGCATACCTAAAACATGGTATGTATGCAAGTTGAATATTATTAATTTGTGAGTTCACAAATTTTATGGTCTTGCGTACATGGACTGAGACACGTAGCATTATTGATACAAACAACAAAGAGAAGTAATTTTTGACAGCAACATGTTTAGTGATATTGAAATGCTACAATATAACAGTATGAACTGCGTTAAAATTGTAACAGCCAGTCAAGTTTGAACCATCAAAAAAAAAAGAATTTAAAAAAAGGAGCATTAAAATGCAATGCGAATATGTACTTCAACAAACAGTCTATAAACTCTAACTTAACTCCTAAATTTGTGAACATCAAAATTAGAAGTACTTCTCTGGGTTCCAAATATAAGCAACATAAAATTCATAAAACTTCAGTTTCTTTACAAAAAAAGAGTACAATTGAACCACGAATTGTACCATACACTTTTAGAGGCAGGTAATGAATGGGGCAGAATATGGCAAACCATAGAAAACAATGTACAATTGAACCATGAATTGTACCATACACTTTTAGAGGCAGGTAATGAATGGGGCAGAATATGGCAAACCATAGAAAACAATGTTAATATCACTATAAATAAAGAGATTGAAAAGAAGTATAAAATGATAGCTAGATAGTAATATTTGTGAGCCTGTAGAGTAATAATATTCAACTTGCACATGGATGTATGTTTTAGATACGTATTTATATGTCTGGTGTTGGTATGTAAGAAGGACTGAAACGTGTAGCATGATTGATACAAGCAGTGAAGGGTATTTATGTTCGACGGCAGCACATTAGGTAATATTGAAATGCCACAACATAACGGGATGAACTCCATTAAAGTAGATTACTACAGCTTCAGTCATATTAGGGTGGCCATTATCATCTTCCTTCAACAGGGTAGATTCCCACTCACTGTAGCCAGCCATGTAGAGCCCAGGATGGTCAAGGATCATATATGTAGGTACAGGCCACAGTACAGCATAGCACAATTAACAAAATTTTGAGGCATTTGAAAAGTTTCACAGCTGGCCAAAGTTAAATTTTGGGCCTTGTGATTTTTTATTTTTGCACTGAATTTTGACACCAGGTCTCATATGCATATTTTGGACAGTTGATTTGACCACAGTGCCCAGTGGGGATAGTAGCTCTTTTTATGAGGTCCGCTAGAGAGGTACATTTCCCAAACCCCCATCACTCAAGGCAGATGTAGGACTGGCTTCTGAAACATGGTGCTCTAATTATGTAATAGATCATGAACAAGGTCCAAAGAAAGGATCTTGTTTTTGAATATCACAGACCATCGTCAGAGTCCTACAGTATTCGGTTCCATTTATTTAAGTCGCACAGTTCTTAAGAAAATGAAAACTATTATTACTGAAATGCACATTACCTGGACACTTGGGAAACTTGAGTGAAGCTTGGCAGGCAGACGATGAAATGAGTTTATTCCTAGAATGCCAGAATGTTATGTGAAGAAGTGGGAAAGTGCTACTGGCCTTTCACGTTCAAGTCCTGAAATGGACCGGCGATTCAGATTCAAACCCTGAACGGGCTTCCTTGAGATAAATTCCTTTTGGCTGTTAGTAACATAACTAGGGAAAACATCAGGAGTGTGTGAGTGCCGTTAAGGCACTCAAAAGTTTGAGCCTGGGGAGAACATCCATCAACTGTCAAGTTGGTAGGAGTTCTGCAGCTAGGTGTTCAGAGTGAAACCTGAGACTTGCATTCCTGAGGACATAATTCATTCAGTAGGAAGTGCCAGTGGGCAACATTCCTAAATGTTTGTTTATTGTAATTTTGGGGTCTACTGACTTGAATTAGTGCAGCCAATGAGATCTGACTTTCCAGAAAGTTAAATTTGGCCTATGGGATTTCTCTAAATTTGAATTTCGGCAAATAGAATCATTTCAGTACATAGAGGGTTTTTGGTTTGGATGGTGTAGAAGATGCAAGCAAGGAGACACTCCTGTTTGACAGTTGGAGTAGTGTGTACATAAAATTGGTTGCTGCATCAGTTTGGGGCTATTTTAATGTAAATTTGCAATTAGAAAGTGACTGTAACTATGTGTGCAAGTGCCATAGATAAACTGTCTAATGTGTTAAGATCTGATAGTTCTGTAAACCGAAAGTGAACTGCTAAAAATACAATAAAGAAAAGCCCCAGAACTAAGTATTTTGGTTGTGTGTCAGCCGCAGTGGTCGATCGCGGGCCTTGCAGGGACCTCCCATATAAACTACGCTGAGATAAGACCTTCAGGTTCACTGAATGAAAGAAGGGAGGTTACACACCCACGCATCCCATGGTGAAGTGGACAGTAACAAAAGATTAAATCTAGAGATTTAATATGAGAAGCTGTTTTTTATATAACCTGCTTCAGTTACTTGAAATATGGGAATGGAGGAACATTTTAAGAAACTCTGTAAATGGAATAACGTGCATTGCCTGAACCTGGCGCAGTCGCTTATTAACATGGGGGCAGTCCCCCGATTGGTCCTTTATGTAGTAATGAGTTTTACTGGGTAAGGAGATTTATTATCAAGCTAGCTGGGAGAAATAAGACTATTAGTGTGCAGAGAAACGATTCAGAGTGTTTGAAATTTTCAGTGAACAGAATATTCCTCAACTTGATCCTGTGGGAGTTGAAGAGGCTGTCGCTTGTTGGCCTAGAATATCAGCACCTGTGGATTGTGCTTTCTCATCTATGAACAGTGTGTGCATATGGTATAAATCAAATAGATGACAGCACAGTGACAGTGGTTCCGTGTTGCAAACCAAACTTAAGTTTCACATGCAAGGCATTCTGCAACAAACAGAATCAACACATGCTCTACACGAAGGAGTGGATTCGAGTGAAAAATATGAATTATTTTGATTTTTGTTCGGTATGTTGACAGACTTGTATAAGAAGACTGAAACCCCATTAATCGACCGAAATCTCTAAATACATACCATGACTGGCGACAAAGACGCTAGCCTTAGTTCCCTGTAAATAAAGTATTCAGGCAGCTCACATGCGCATGAGCCTGACACTGAAGGGTGTTTTAAAGAGACTTCCTGAAAGGAGACAATATTTGATTTTATTAATGCATGGTTCTGCCGAAGTTTCCTCCGAAAGTAGACTCCCATAGCTCGTTTACGGCCAGTGGCGTACCGAGGAATTTTGTTCGGGGGGGGGGGGGGGGGGGGGGGAGCAAAATAT
>Ga0123357_10014458_pt1 | contig 10302 bp, 13 predicted proteins | sample TergutEmb28metaG_FD_89873 | JGI IMG/M metagenome (GOLD analysis project Ga0123357, IMG submission 89873) | Embiratermes neotenicus P4 segment gut microbial communities from Petit-Saut dam, French Guiana - Emb289 P4 | ecosystem: Host-associated > Arthropoda: Insects > Digestive system > Gut ... | reverse complement strand
TTGCTGAGTAGTACACTGCCTTTTGGAACTTTGTTAGATTAGCTGTGGGTGGATGTAAGTTGGTTTTAAATCTTGTGTGAATACTGTGGATCTGATTGTTTGTATAAAATAAATGTTTGTTTTTTATAATAAATATTGATATTGAGAAGATATATTGAGAATATAAGGGTAGTATTTCTAATTTTTGTAACAGTTCTCTACATGAATCTCTCAAAACTTAATCAGACGTGTCACAAGCTATAAAATATATATTAATTGAAATATAGATTGTGGTAATGAAACAATCAAATTCGTTATTACAATGAAATTTCTCAGTGTGCAAATTGATAATAACTTAACCTGATAATGACATATCAAGTGTATGTATTCATGGATGTAGTTCATCATGCTTTGCCATGGTGGCACTTACTGGGCTGATGACAACAGATACTTTATATTTTCCTTTCACTATGACCTTTTGAGTTAGCTTTTTGGGCATTGAAGCAATTTTTCGGGCAGCAACAACATCTTTACTTCTAAAAGAGAGTCATTACAGTATTGGCACGTTTAAATAAAAGTCTTTGTAGGGAATTATGTATCCGATTCATTACACTTAACTTTGGTAGTGATTAGATATTCTTATTGTAGATAGCAAACAAATTCAGAAATATGCAGTGTAGATGAGGCATAGATGTCTTCCTGGTGTCAGAAGCTAACAATGTTGCTGCCAGAAGGATATGTGTTGTACAAGGACAAGATTGTTTTTTATCTAAGATTTAAACGCATCAGCCATGATGTAGAAGTACTTAAAAGTGAGCACTGAAAGACTCTGACTTCATTCCTTTAATTGTTGTTTTATAAAGTGCCTTTAGTTATTCAGGAAGCATTTAGTGCATGAAATTTTGATCAACGTAAATGAAAAATTAATTAGAATGTGTGATGTCAGAAATATGAGCTATGTGACAAAGCAAAGTATTGGATTTGTTTGCCAATCACTGTTTAAGTCTCGTAGCTGGCATAGAACAGAATTTTATGACAATGTTTAAGTAAGCTGTTATGTAGAAATATGGAGTGTAAATGCAATTTGTCAAGGTACTTTTAGGTCCTCCTGGCTGGGGTGTAACAGTATACGAATTATATGCTGTGTATACTTGTATGGAGTTCGTGTACAACCTGTTGTAATGTGTGTCTCTCCAATTCATAATTGTTGCTACAAGACCAACAAAGTAAAATTCTGTTGTGTTGTTTGATATGGCATAGTCATTGTTTTAAAAACAGTCAGAGGTATGTTGCATGCTGCAGCAGTGATTGATAAAATATGAGATTGTTGTATGTACCTGTAGCTATATGTGTAAGTTTGTTTATTTGCAGATTGTGAGGGCCAGTCCTTTGAGACCCATTGGAGATGCTACTGAAGCTCAGACACATCAAGCTGCAGATGTTGAAGTTATGGAGATGCATCACTGCAAATGAGAACACAAAGGGGTGCTGAAAGAATGTTGGTAGTTAGTAAGCTACTGACATGCTTGAAAAGGTAACAAGATGGGTGTTGTCTTCCTGACAGTACTACAGCCAGATATGAGGGGCATGTGCCTCTTTTGCCTTTACAACTATCATCAAACAGTAGGCTGATAAGGATCAAACAGGTGGAAGTATGTTTTCTTTGGCCATAATGTCAGAAAATTATTATGCAACATGAACCAACAACACGCATACTTTCAAATTAATACTTTAATTCAATTTTCCAATTTTTGACATCTTTTGCATGTTTCAAACCTCATGGGTTCATTCTCAGGATGGTTCGAAGCATGTAGAAGACATCAAAAATTTAAAAATGAAATTAAAGTATTAATTTGAAAAGTGTGCATTTCATTGGTTCATGTTGCATAATTATATCACCATGCAAAGTGCAAAAACATAAAAGTCAGAATATTCTGTTGATTGTACAGCTCACTGGAACACTGTGTTATGTGTGGAAACTTTGAATTGCTCAAAATTCTCAAATAAATATGGTAGGTAATGATCCAGTAGCATGGAATAGAGAAAAATGCATTTACAGCATGCTTTGTTCAGGCCCTGAAGGATTAGAGCATGCAGATCTCAATGAGACAGTGTTATGAGCTGCCATACAGATTTTACAGTCCTTTATTACAAGGATTACTGAACCAAGTCAAATCAACACACCACACTACTGACCATTTTGGCTCAGTGAAGTATGCCGAGCTTGTAGAGCTTATGGCAGAAAATGAAATAGCAAATAGTCTTGTACATTTTGCTGCTGTTTTGCACCAAAAATTCATTTTTTTAAATCGTGGCACAACTTGCAGAAGTTACTACAGTAAAAAAATCACAGTATGACACTGTTGTGGGACTGATTATGTTTGTTACAACGAAATTTCATTACAGTGGTAGGCAGTACAATCTTATTAATGAATTAAGATGTTGTTTTCACAAACATTTACACTTTTGTGAAATAAGTGACAAGCTGCATGTTCACTGTGATATTAAGCATAAGAACTATCTGTCACATCCTGCTATTACAATATGAACTATATCTGTAAGAAATAAACAAATATATGATCATTTTTATGGTTTGGCTTGGCCCACAGAGCATGACACTTCAGTCGTGACATGCTTTGCTACACGTACACGTATAAGAAGCCACTAGTTTACTTCTGAATTTAGCCATACGCCTCGGGTACATGAAAACATGGAATTACAATAGGACAGACACCGTGCCCAGTAGTTACACAGTCATAATGATAAGGTCAGCAGGAGCAAATTTCCCTCCAAAATACTCAAGACAGGAATCAGATAGGGAAGACACAGTGTGTGTGAAACAAACGTGGCTCAGTGCAATTCCCAAGCTTCTTCGGTTGTATCTGTCAGTAGCAAGACACGACTCGCACAGCTAATCCAGTCATCACAACAACAACCTCTGCAACATGGCACAGTAGTGGCTCCACAAAAGTCGGCTTATTATCTCACATTTCCCCTTGACACGTAACAGTCTCAGAATGTCTGCTTGAACAGCAGTTATGACAGTTTCATTGGCATTATGGGTTTTAGAACTGTCAAATTTTAGTGTTTGAAATAAACCTTAAACAGCTGAGCTTGTACAGTATCTGATGTACAGCAGTACTCCACATTCAGTTAACTTCCTTCAGTAATGAATAATTCCATTTCCTTAGAAGATGTCAGCATTATTTGTACCAAAATTCTCCTGTTAATATGACACCTGAACACACAACAGCTATAAATTCTCAGTGCTGGACATGTTCAAAGGAGGAACATATCACCAAGTGTTTTGTGAAGTGAGAAACTAACTGCATATTGTTTGAGGAAGTCGATGTGCAGTTCAACGACCCCGGTGCTGATGTATATTAAACCTAGGCATGTGATATGTAATGGGGACTTCAGTTTGTTGAGAATAAAGTCACAAGATGTGACTGCATGAGGTCTGGTAGATAGACCCAAACAATTTGGAGGAACCTGTTGCCCCCCCCCCGTCTTCAGGGTACAAGAGCTCTTTCCTTCTAACCCTGAAGTTGGAAATGCCAGGTTCCACCAAGATGTTGGTACCTATGTGTCAGATACCACTGCATCACATACCATGAACCCATAATCTTAACACTTTCTACACTGAAAACACAGATTTCACATGCATTTTGTTAGCTTTCAGACTAGTCCAGCATGACTCTTCTAGCTGAAATAGGTCCATAGTTAAGCTGTGTCATGCAAAAAAGTTGACTTTTCTTTAAATCCTTGTTACAAAAGAATTATGAGGCATAGAGGCCTAAAGTTTGGCATTTTCATTCCTGTAGGGTCTACAAGCTTGGCAAATTTCAGTAAGTATGAATGTTTGTTGGAAGTTGCACTTTTGTGTGTTAATTTGGTGTGGATTTACAAACTGCAAACACTAGTTACACACACACACATAGTGTGTATTGTTTGCATTGTGTCCTAAAGTACAGTTAGCAAGAGACCTTATTGGTTGCAATGTTTGTTGTAAGTACAGTATAACAAATATAGCATTATAATTAATGTCCTGATGATAAACATCAGTGTGCTTTATTTTGCTTGATATAGATGCCGCTTGCGTACTGGCAAGCCAAATCCTCTCCCATCCACGTTTTCAACATGACTCTTACCAGATGTACTGGGCAGACAGTGCAGAAGCAACGTGCACATAAGCCGGATAAGAAAATATAAACTGTTGATTTTTTGCTGTATTTAAACTGCTGTAAATTATGTCAAGGACTGTAAGGAGCAAAGATATGTAATACTCGGAGCATGATCGTGAGGACGTGGTAAATTTAAATGTTAGTGGCAGATGATGAGAAAGCATTAATACTTTGAAATAAAGGGACTTGACATTTTGCCTTCATTGGGAGAACATGTTTATTGTGCCCAAGTATGGCACCTCCCTGCACAAAAGAGAACCCTAAGCAGAACATAATCTCAAGCAAGAGTGGTCATGACCAGTCAGGTTTATGTATGGCCCTGAAGACTGTCATGAACTGTAGTTAACCTATTTACATTACATACGTTTAACAAAAGCCGTTACCTGTTGGGAAGTTCCTTTATCCACTTTCTGATATGTGAATGAAATGACACTTATGATATAATGTTACTTACTACAGGTGTGAGGTTAAGGTACAAAAAGTTCAAGATATAGTCCACAGTACAGAGTCAGTAGAAAAAAGCTCCATGTACCACCTCAGCCTGTTGGCATAACAGCAGACTGTACCTTTATACATACAGGACTCTGCAGGATGTGCAGATTACTAGTCTTTGTTCACTGAGTGGTCTGAGTGAAAGAGTGAGCTATAGTGGCTATGCTACAGGCTGCAAGATATGGGTTTTTTTTACCCCAGTAGAGACATGCGATTTATCTCTGCTCTGAAATGTCCAGACAGGCTGTGAGACCACCCAGCCTCTTATTCAAAGGGTGTGGGTATTCTTCCCTGTGGGTAAAGTGGCCGGGGCATGGAATTGACCACTCTTCTCCATGTAGTGGCCAAAGTTCACTATGCCTAAATGGCATAGATAAGACAACTTTTCTTAATACAGGATTCCACAGTGGAAGGCCATATTTGTAGCAATGATGCAAGAGTGCCTTAAGGTCAGTCATTATGGTGTTACACAGGCAAGGACTGTAAGAGTGGTCTAAATATGCAGTAGTGGTCTTACGTTAGGCCAGTAAGTGAAAATGCATTCCAGGCATGTTTTATGTCATTGGTAAAATGATCTTGAGTAATCTAACACAGAATGTGGGAGTCTGCAGACATTACCTTCCTCACATTATATCATGTCGTTTCATTGTGAAAAGCATCCCACATCTGATAGCTGCTGCATTTGTGGGTAGAGGTGTTCTGCTGCCCTTGCATACTTCATGGGGCAGAGTCCTTCTTCAGAAGCTAACTGATTTTCAGCTGTTCATTACTGCATTCACAATTGCCTGCCCCTATCCTGAGCCAGCTCAATCCAGCCCATACACCCTACAGCCCACTTCCTGAAGATCCATCTTAATATTATCCTCCCATCTATGCCTGGGTCTCCCAAGCGGTTTCTTTCTCTCAGGTTTCCCCACCAAAACGCTGTATACACCTCTCTTCTTCTCCATATGCACTACATGCCCCACCCATCTAATTCTTCTTGATTTTATCACCCAAACAACGTTGGGTAAGTAGTACAGATCATTAAGCTCCTCATTATGCAGTTTTCTTCACCCCTTGTTACCTCATCCCTCTTAGGCCCAAATGTTCTCCTCAAAGCCCTATTCTCTAACACCCTCAGCCTACATTCCTCCCTCAATGTGAGCGACCAAGGTTCATACCCATATACAACAACAGTGATCCCGTTACAGGCCCGGTGTGGCCCAGAGGATGGGTAGAGGTATAGCTCTAATCTTCTATAACTGTGGCACTAGAAGGGGGTGAGTGGTCAGCAGCACGCCCCGGCCGCACTTTACTCCCAGGAAAGACCCGGTACCCATTTTACAGGAGGCTGGGTAGACCCCAGGGCCGGTCTGGACGAGTGGAAAATCTCGTCCCCACCGGGATTCGATCCTGGACCGTCCAGCCCATAGTCAGTCGCTATACCGACTGAGCTACCCAGCCCATATACACTATAACAGGCAAACTATAATTCTGTAAAGCTTAATCTTGAAATTAGTTGATAACAAACTGGAAGACAAAAGATTCTGCACCAAATGATAGCAAGCATTCTTCTTCGTCTTCATTCTGCTCATAATTTCTTCCTGAATAGAATTTTGATTTGTTAAGGTTGTTCCTAAATATTTGAACTCTTCCACCCCTCAAAAGAACTATTATAAATCTTTTTACTGTGACCTTCCTACATTCCGATTTAGAGACATACCCATTTACTTAGTTTTGTCAGCATTTACTTCTAGTCCAATCTCCATACTAGCCACTACCAAAGCTTCTGCATATTCCTTTATAGTATGTATGCTTCGTCCCAATATATTATCATCAGCATAAACCAAAAGCTAAAAGCTGGTGTACCATTTACTTTCAAGCTATCCTGGTTTCCCTGAACCCTCCTAATGGCATATTCAAAGCAAAGTTGAAAAGCAATTGCAATAAAGCATCTTGTTGTTTGAAACCATTCTTAATAGAAACATGTCAGACAAATGCTTGCCTACCTGGACTCTGCTGTAGGATTCATTCAGACATATTTTTTATTAGCCTTACCAGTTTCATGGGATACCAAACTCAATGAGAATATTATACAAGACCTCCCTCCTAACTGAATCATAAGCTTTCTTGAAGTCTATAAAGAGCTGATGCACTGCTTCTTTTTATTCCCATTTTTTCTCAAGTATTTGACAAATGCAGAATATATGTTCAGCAGTTGACCTGCTGCGTCGAAATCCACATTGATGATCCCCAATAATTTCCTCTGACAGCAGGATGTTGGATAAAATTTTGTACATAGTTGGCAAAAGTGATATGCCGCTATAATTACAATTTGTTCTATCATCCTTCTTATATGTAGGTAAATGATTGACTCCTTCCACTCCTCAGGCACTTCCTCCTTATTCCAAATAGAAATAATAAGTTTATGGATCTCACAGAAAATTTTTCTACCCCTGTGCCTTAATCAATCCTGCTGGGATTTGGTTAGTACCTGGTGATTTGTGACTTTTTAGCTTTTCAATAGCCAACTCAACCTCAAAGGCACTTGGCTCAAGCACTAGACGTTCCGCTGTGTGTATTGTTTGCCTAATACCACCAACCCCTTGTACAGTCACTGGCTGGGAGAAATAGTTCCTTCACCTAGCCAAAATACTGTGGTAGTCTGCAACCAAATCATCCTTTACTATATTAGGTCTAGACTGGTAAGTCCCTAATATTTTTTTGCTTACTGTTAGTTTTAAGTTCCTCAACTTAACTTTCAGACAGTCCTTAATTTTGTTCCTGAAATGTCTGCTAGCTTCACATCTTACATTGTTTAGATTTTCTACCTTGCTTTGGCTTGAATCCTGAACCCACTGCATTTTAGCCTGCTTCCTATGATCTAAAAAACCTAACATTCTTCATCAAACCGTAGTTTATGCTGCTTCAATTCGTGCAGATCTAGACTCTCTTTAGCTGAGGTTTAAATATTCTCTTTAATGCTCTCCCAGGCCCTATTTATGTCCTCACCATCATTTAAGTTCTCCAAAGCCGCCAACCTGTTTGTAATCTCAGTCTGATACCGTTTCCTAACCTCCAGCTCGTTTCACTTCCTGAGATTCAATCTTTCCCCATCAAACTTTTGCACTGCTTGTTGACTTACTGCCAATCTTTTCAACTTTTGCAGCCACCAGATACTGATGAGTATCACAGTCAGCTCTCCTGAAACTTCAACCATCTAGTATACTCCAATGCCATCTCCTGTCTATCAATATGTTGTCAATCTGGTTGTGAGTCTTCCCATCAGGAGAGGTCCAAGTATAATTTCAGTGCAGGAACATCGTGCTCTTGACAACTAGATTTTTTGATGTGGCAAAGTTTACTATTCTATCATCATTACTATCCTGATGTAGACCCTCATTCCCAATTGTCAGTTTGAAGATATTCTCTCTCCCCACTTTTGCATTAAAATCTCCTAATAGAATTTTCATATGGTACTTAGGAAAATGATAAAAAAAAACCTGTTCTAATTCCTCATAAAAACTGTCTTTTGAATCATCACTTGTCTCCTCACTTGGTGCATGCACATTCAGAACAATGATAATACACCAGCAACCTCTCAGAGCTATATATGACATCATATCGCTAACAAACTCTACTCTCTTAACTGCTGATACTCTTCTGTGGTGTACAAAATTCCTGTTCCCAATTGATTTTCATTTCCTTTTCCATAGCAAAAATTATAATCCCCTGCACACCCACTAAATCTAATTTATATCTCACTAATTCCCTGACTGCTGCTGTAAGTGATCCTGCCCTATACAGGCTCCTAACCTTCCATGTACCAAATCCCATGTCCCTCTTTTGTTGCTTTGGTCATATCAAAGCATCAATCCAGGTCCGCAACCCCCCAACCTGGAGGACCACACCTTATCTGCTGCCCAGGACTGCTTATTCAATATATTCATAGCTACCCTCCATATTGGAGGCCATTCCTCCAACCGCAACATGAGGACAAGCCATGCCATGGTGACAGGGACCCACTTACCACGGTCTGCTGCCCTTACTGATGTTTTTAACACTGCGAGGCCTTATGCTTTCTTAAGCATATAAACACTAATACTATGGTGCAATGACATAAGCTGCATATATTTCAAAGCTTCCTCACGTCCTTTTCTCTGTTTAGGCCAGCTGTTCCTAGCCTGGGGTCCAGATTTCAGGGGGTCTGTGAACTAGGATGGGAAAAAAAAGTACAGCTCTATTTGCACTAACCTTTAACTGAAATTCAACTTTTCATTAAATAACGAATGTAGGCAACAAAGTAATTTTATGGCTTTTAAGCTCATGGTTCCATGCATTGTAATTCAATGTTAATAAAAACCCAACCAGATGCAACAGTATGCAGATATTTATTTAATGCAAAGCTACTCTACATGTTTCGGGTGTCACAGCACCCATCATCAGGAGTACTAAAAACTGTAACCGCAGCCTCCGGTACAGGTCATAATACTGGTGCAGCTACTTCCCTCCATGGTATGATCAGGACTGGTTTGTGCAAGTCGAGTGGTAGGTGACCTACCACTCGACTTGCACAAACCAGCTTTGCAGTAAATAAATATCTGCCTAATGTTGCATCTAGTTGGATTTTTATTAACATTAATTTTGTGGCCTCTAGGATCCAAAAATATTTGTCAACTTTACTAAATCTCATTATCCAAAATTAGTGTAGCCTAAGAAAGGGAAACCAGTATAAATTCACTTTTGCAGTGGATTGTATTTTTAAAAAAATGAAATTTAATGTCAACTTGCGGCCTGCCTATCTTTTAAATGTATTTATTGTCTTCTTGTTGATGTAATAGATTAATAAAGCAGCACTGTATTACCATAATATTTATTTATTTTTTAATATTCTGAAAACTGTATTTGAGCATAATTAGTTTCTTTTGTAGTGCAATCTATAATATAGATAGTAATGCTAGATATATATTCTGTGTAATTTATTTTATTTATTTACATACATTTTTGTGAGAAGGGGTCAATAGTTTTCACCAGACTCTCAGAGGGGTCCATGGCACAAAAGAAGGTTAAGAACCCCTGCCATAAGCTGTATAACAGTTGCACAAGCATGTTCATAAAAGAGAATTTATTCCTTGCATTGAAATGTAAGTAGGTCCACAAATATTTTGTTGCGCTGTTTTGGAATTTTACGCAGCGTCGATTGGTAGTTTCTTGCCGACGTTTCGGGACAACAGTTGGTGGTTGTGAAAATCTCACAGCAGTGTTAGTGAAGATTCAAGTCATCTGGGACGTTGCGCCCTGTCGACTGGTCAATTTACCTTCATCTACAGGGCCAACAGTCCAAGACGAAGGCACTAAGTTCCACCGAAACGTCCGTAACCCCTCACCAGTCGACAGGACGTAATCTTCATCAGCACATGTGTTAGAACGTCATGTCTCACAGAACAGAAGACCATGCCGACCATGACGCGTCTTTTACGGATCTGTGAAGATCTATACCACATTCACAAGAGCCCCATACTGGACTTATTTTTCATTCCGTGCACTTTGATATATTAAAACTGTGGTTAACACCACTAATTGCACAATTCTACAGTCTATGTATTCTTTCTATTACATGTAGGAGCTAATAGAAAGAATACGTAGATTGTAGAATTGTGCATTT
>Ga0123357_10014457_pt1 | contig 10302 bp, 4 predicted proteins | sample TergutEmb28metaG_FD_89873 | JGI IMG/M metagenome (GOLD analysis project Ga0123357, IMG submission 89873) | Embiratermes neotenicus P4 segment gut microbial communities from Petit-Saut dam, French Guiana - Emb289 P4 | ecosystem: Host-associated > Arthropoda: Insects > Digestive system > Gut ... | reverse complement strand
GTTCGTAATCTGACCCAAAGCGTTGGCTCCGGTCAGTTCCCAGATTGCCGCATTGTTCGACACTTTGCGGATGGCGGTAGTGGCGCCGTTGGCATAGCTGTATTGCACCGCAAACCCCGAAGGGAAAGTGCGGGTTTGCAGCATGCCGTTGGCGTCGTAGGTATAGCCTGTGGTATAACTGTCGGCGCCGGATTTTTCCGTCTGCGACACGACGCGCCCAAACGAATCGTATTGGTAGCACAGTCTCATATCATCTCTTTTAACGGAATCTACGCCATACTTATTATAAACCGTACCGACCGTATAGGTATTTTTCGTACCTGTCACCGTCCGGGTTGTTTCCCTGCTGAGTTTGTCGTAACCGAAAGTCGATTGGTTGCCGCGGGCGTCTGTCTGTGTTAACAGTTCTCCGAAAACAGTATAGGTGTAACCGATGGTTCCCGCGTTGGGATCGATCAGCTTGCTCTGCCTGCCATACGGGTCGTATTCCATGCTGAACGTACTGCCGTTGGCTGTGACCGAGCGGGGTTGCCCCGAACTGTGGTAAACGTACTGGATAAGTCCTCCCCGACCGGTTTCTTCCACTTTCACTGCATCGCCTTTGGCATTGGTCGTTTTTGTTGTTGCGTGGCCGTTGGGAGTGGTTACCGTCGCCGTCAGCTTTCCATAGTCGTAATTGGTGATCCTGCCCAGGTTGTTTTCCGATTTCTTTCTTCCATCGTCAAAATAAGTATAGGTTGTCCATTGAGCCGTAGTACCGGGAAAGTACGGCAGAGACGTTTTCTCCAATTGACCTTTGTTCGTGTAGCCGTTATCGTAATACACTTTTTTGTTGAAAGCATCGTAGGTGAGCGTACGTAATTCACGTCCGGTGGCGTCGTAATAGGTGGTAACGGTTGCCTGCCCCGATGCGGTTGAAGTCTTAGCGAGCAAAGCGCCGGCAGGGACGTCGCCTCCGCTGCCCGACCAGGTCACTTGCATCGTTTCGCGGGTGTTGTCGGGATAGGTCACCGAAGTTTCCCTGCCCCAATTGTCGTAAGCATGAACGGTATTCAGGTTCAACGGATCGGTTTCCATGCTGACCCGCCCCCATTGGTCGTAGGCGGTTTTGAAAACCTGCCCGATGGGGTTGGTGACCGAAGTCACTCTGCCGCGGTTGTCATATACGAAAGAAGTTTCCCTTACCGATTCCTTAGTAGAGTCCCTCATTTTGCCGGGCAGCCCAAGCGAACTGAAATTCAGGTAATCCGTGACTAAGGCGGCGGCCGTATTCGCATAATCGGTTTCTTTCGTCAGATGCCCTTTGGTGTCGTAGTCGTAGAGCTGTTTGGCGGCAAAAGCCGGTTCGCCCGTATACGTCCGGGTTTGAGTGGCTGTCGTCACTTTATTGGCAATGCCGTTTCCGCCGTAAGAAGCGTAACCCAAGTCGGTGACTTCAGTGACTTCGTTGACTTTGGTGGCGTCGTTCATGTAGTTGATCGTTGCTTTCGTCAGATTTCCGTCGGTGTTGTACGCCTGTATCCGGGTGGCTGAAACGCCGTTCAGATAGTCTTTTTGAATCGTGGAATCGGTATAGGCGAAGATGCGTTTTCCGTTTAACACTGCTACTTTGTTCGTAAAGGAGGTCGTAGAAACCGTATCGGCGCCGACCAACAGCGTTGTTTTTTGGGGATATGGGAAAAAGTAGGTAGTATTGATTCCAATATCCTGTAATTGGGTTGTCTTTGCAATCGAATCCGTCATCCTGATCTGTTCAAATCCCAGAAATCCTTTGCCTTGTGTATGTATTCTTCCATTCTTATAGGAATATTTATTCACAACAGGATCGGAAATGACTCCATTGGATTGTGTCATTTTAGCAACCGTAACCAACGGCCCTCGCAAAGATACTATCGGATAAGTGGATGGTATTGGCGGTACATAGTCTGGTCCCTGACGACTATTGGGTGGTGAACTGGGCGTAGGAGCGGGTGTATATATGGACGGATCGGTTAGCGGCAGGTAGGTGAACAGCGTCCGGTTGTTCAGCCCATCGGAAATTCCTTTGATTTTACCGCTTTCCGCAGTCAGTCCGGCATTGTCGTACAAGCGCCATTTCACGGTTTGGTCTTGTCCATTATAACAATCGTAACCGTAAAACAGCATCTGAATATTTCCCATACCCTTAAAATCTCCAAAAACAAAGTATTGCATTTTAGCATCCGCTTTGGAATAGGTTGTTGTCTTCACTAATTCAAAATCATTTCCGGTAGAGCGGTACCAATAGACATGGTGAGTAACAAGCTCTCCACCTGCATAAAAACCCAGAAAATCATAAGTCCTTTTATATTCGGAATCATTGATGATAAGGTCCGATTTTCCATCTCCATCGAAATCGGTCACAAAACAGCGATCCTGATCGTCGTTTAACGCCGTAAAATCTTCTTCAAGAGCAGTTATTTGAGGCAATGCCTTCTTAGTAAAAGCACCATTTCCCTGGTTGATTGCCAAATACCATTTCTCATTGCAATGTTCATTGAGTATAAAATCGGGCAGGCCGTCGCCGTTGAAATCACCCATTTGAATTTCACTGTAATCGCTGTTAAATAGCGTACCAACCGTCTTGTTGGCGGATGAAAATAAATTGCTTAAAGCTCCTCCCTGATTCCAATAGATATGGTAACCATCTTTAGTAACAACCATAACATCTTGCATGCCATCGCCATTAAAATCCGCCACCAGCATCCGTTCCGGATTGCTTGTAATGCTTAGCGGAAACGATGTATTAAATGCATTTTTACCGTCACCTCCTATTCTCAGCACGTATGCTCCATTCGTTTTTCCTTTCTCAATATAGAGCAGCTCACATTTACCGTCATTATCCACGTCACCAGCTGCAATTTCCGGTAATTCCGAACTGGAAACCAAATCTTGTATAAAGGTATTATAGGAAGTACTGTCACTGAAAACGTAGAACGTTACTTCAGAAAAACTCCCTAATTTGCTATATGTTGGAAATATAGCATTTTGAACACCTCTTCCGAAAATATCGCCGGTAAGGAGTCCTCCATATTTAATATTGAATAATGTCCAGTCAACAGGAGCTGGAATAGAATCATTACTTTCATTGACTCCCCTGGTTTCAAATTTTATATTGTCACCATCTCTTTTTGCTATATACACTTGACTATTGACATAACCATTTTTCGTTTTAGATGGAAAATAGCTGATAATATCCGTTAACCCGTCTCCATTTAGATCCACACATGAATAATACTGTTTGGAAAAATCGGGCTCAAGCGAAGACGCTGCAACTGTTACATTGGTTACGCCGATATTCGTTTTAGCCGGAAAACTGCCCCATTCAAAGAGCGTCGGGTTTTTCTTTTCTCCCCATTCGTTGCCTTCCGTTATCCGAATCAATCGAGAGAAGCTGTCGAAAGCATATTCAAGATCGTAGGTACGAAACTCTTCCCCTTCGCAGTGGACGGTTATATTCCGCAGGATACGGTTTTGAAATCCGATTTTACTACCCAAATACACGGAAATCGTATCTTTGCGCGAATCATAAAAGAATTCGACGGTGTTGCCCGAATAAGTTATTTTTTTAATATACAAACCCATATCGGCGGCTTCGTATTCATAGTCAATCCCTACGCCATCCTGATTCTCTATCCGGTTCAGATACCATGCCTGTACAAAAGCGGTGGAAGTCCCCGCAGTGCCTTTGAATTTTCCGGTCAGATTGCCGTACTTTAAGGTTAAGCCGTCTTTCGTCTTTACTTCGAACCAGTCGGGACCGGTGTTGTTAAAATTCCCATGCGAATAGATTCTGGAAAAATTTTCCGATTCCATCCGGTACTCCGTGCCATCGGCACCGTTAATACCGGCAACGGCCACTAAAGGCATCCCGTCGAGCGCGTACTTTGCGCTTGGCGTAGTGAGCATTCCTTCTGCATTACCGTCGGAATAGATGGTCTTGGGCGCTCTGCCTACTGCCGATAATCCACCGATACTGAAACCCCATCCGGCAATGCCGTTTCCGCCCTGGCTGTTGTAAACTAACGAGACAGCGGGTTGCATACCGTTAATCCCCGGCGGTAGCGTAAGATTCATCGGATAGTTAGCCGCACCTGACTGTCCAACACCGGCATTTCCGGCAATTGTCCCGACGCTCATACCCGAACTGAGCGTACGGGTGTTGACCGCTACCGGCGTTACATAACCGGTAGGCGCAATCATCGATTCGTTGATTCTTGCGGTAAACGTGTTGCTCCCGCTTGCCGTGTAGGAAAACGACGGATTGAGGTAAATCGTTTGCTGTGCCTCGTAGACGGTTGTCCCGTTGGCAGGCAGAGGCGATGCAAGCGTAATGACCTTTTCCTGGGCAAAAAGCGGCAGAGGGAGAAGCAACGCCAGCAGGATTCGGATGTAGTGTTTATTTGCTTTCATGGCTGTTATTGTTTAATGATTTTCCATTCGGTCGATGAATCTCCCGCAACAATTTTCAGCAGATAAAGCCCACTCGGGTGATGGCCGATATTGAATCGTTCAATACCCCCATGAAAGCCGTTTTTATGATGTATCAGTTTACCCGACGCACTGAAAAGCCTCAAACTTGCCGTTTTTCCTTTAGGCATCGGCGGTATCTCAACCGTAAAGGCGCCCTTGGTCGGATTCGGATAAATACGGACGGAAAAATCGTTCAACGTTTCACTAAAGACCTTTTGTTCCGCCGGCTCTTCTTCGCTTTGCGGCTGAGCCGGGGAATGGGATACCAATGTTATCACCCGGTTGATCCGGTTGCCCGAAGCATCATAACCGTAAGTTGCCGGATTCTGCGCCTGTGCCTGGCCATAACCCAGAAGGCACATCATTCCCGCCCCAATGATTGAAAATAGAAATTGATATGTAGTTTTCATGTTATTAAATTTTATAAATTGTTTTCTACCTTTCCGTACATCAAATGACATACCCGGCAATTATTTTGCAAAAATAAGGAATGTTTGGTAAAATAAAAGAAAATTAATGCATATTTGTATGCAGAAAACGCATAAACCTGAGTTCGGGATAAGAGATAGCCCGTTAGGGATTTCATATCCATAGAATCGTTTTCCGACCACCGCGGTGAACAGGTTAAATCACCACGGTGATTTGACTTTTTCACCGCGGTGATTTAAACATCTCACCGCGGTGATTTGACCCTATTCACCGCGGTGATTTAAACTACTCACCGCGGTGATTTTTTAATATGCAGATTTACCATGATTTTACCTCTTAATCTGATGGCTATGGCCATCAGGTTCGGCGTTGCCTCCGGCTGCGCCGGGGAGGTAGCGACGAAGTGCAAAGGGAAATCCGCAGGATTTAATATGAATAACCCCCAATGAAGCGAAGCGATTGGGGGTGAAGGCAACTACGACTCCTCAACCCTCAACCCCGTTTTAGGGGTTGACTATTTTTTGTCGATTACTCATTTTTAATTTCAAAAAATTGCATTATCTTTGCAGGTACAATCAAAACTTATATGAGTATGTCATACACAAAAATTCTTTATCACATCGTTTTACGAACCAAGCGAAGTGAAGCGTCAATTTCTCAAGACAATGTTTCGTCTTTGTATAAATACATTTGGGGCATAATCAAAAATAAAAATGGTAAATTATACCGTATCAATGGAATGGAAGACCATATTCATATTTTGTCGGATTTGCATCCATCCGTTTCATTAGCTGATTATATCAAAACTATCAAAGTCGCCACTTCTTTGTGGCTGAAACAATCCGATGATTTTCCATTGTTTCGCGGATGGAGCGAAGGTTATGCTGCTTTTACTTATTCGTTTCAGGAAAAAGACAGAATTATTTCTTACATCAAAAGCCAACAAGAGCATCATAAAAAAGAAAACTCGGAAAATGAATGGAAACGATTGTTGAAAGAAAATGGGTTAGATGAAAATTCAACCCCTAAAACGGGGTTGAGGGTTGAGGAGTCGTAGTTGCCTTCACCCCCAGTCGCTTCGCTTCACTGGGGGTTATTCATATTAAATGCTGCGGATTTCCCTTTGCACTTTTTAGTACAGAAGGCTGTCGTTATGAAATGGAATATCTATAAATATTAGTTCTATCTTATTTTTTAATGATCACTTCATTCGCAACTAAATCATTGGCGGTAATCCGTAAGACATAGTTCCTGGTAGCGAGGGACGAGCAGTCCAACGTTTCGCTGTATGTACCTGCCGTTCGCTGCTTTGGAGTGATCGATTTAAGAAGTACGCCTTCTATGGTGAACAGTTGAAAGTTTACCGTAGCATCCTGTGCCAATTCATACTTTATGTGAAGAATCGAACTCACCGGATTGGGATATAATTGGCAGGTGAGGATATCCTTTAAATGTAGCATCTCTGTTTGTTCGGTTTCAGGATGGGCGATGCTTTTCTTGTCCAAATCCCATAATTGATCCAGCAAAGCCAGGTTCGCGGAGTCGGTGTCTAAATACAGATGGTCTTGCGGAGGGAAGAAAAAGGCGGTAGCGAAAAGAACGCTGCTATCTGCCGGCAGAATGCTCCGTATCGTTTCAAAGACCGGATAACGGTATCCTTTACAGTACCATCGATAAATTTCCAACTGCTTGCCGGCGTCCTTTATTCCTGTTGTGTCGCCGCCTTCTTTCGGACTATCGGCAATCGTTTGCAGGGTTTTCACCCGCAGTACGAGATCGAGGGTATCCGCCGAAGGCAGGATCATTTTGCCAAAGGCGTCCGCTTCTACGGTCACCGTTCCTTCCGTCCGGATACTCTCCGTTCGTGAATAAAGCCCTTTCGACCGGTACTGCGAAGAAACGGTTTGAGCATAATTCAGTGGAAAATGCAGAATGGCGATGGGCGAGGTATAGGCGAGTACTACCGACGGATTTTCGTGTCCGTTTTGCAACAGGGTATCGTCTTTCAAATGATAGTAATACATTGTATGATGCTCCGTGCCGACGATCAATTCATTTTCTTTCACGTCGTTCTTTTTATAACGCCTGTCGCCCAGGATATAGATCGAATCGCCTTCCAATGGAGGAAGTGCGTATTCGAGCGTATATTCGTCGTTGATGGTTTTCAGATTGCTGAAGTTCCATAGCCGGTCGGCTCCGGCTTCTCCGGGATCGACATATTCGACTTGTTGCTTGAACAATACATCGCCGGCCCGAAAATGGTTGTGTTCGACGGTCAATTGCCCGAAAGCGGGTAAGATGCAAGCGCAAATGCCGGTTAAAAGAGATGCCATTCTTTTCATATAGCTGTTAATTTTTATAGTGATATTCATACGATTCAATCGCCTTATCCGATTGCGTCACCTTATTCAGCCGACCCGAAGCATCGTAATCGTATTTTGTAACAATCCCTTTGGGGTCGGTCATGCTTGACATTCCCACCAGCGGTTTGTAGGTGTAGGTGGTGACAAGGGCATTGGGTAATTGAGCTCTTAAGCTGTTGATGGTTGTTGAATCCGTCGAATTCAGCTCACTCTTAGCGGCGATCGAATTCAAAGTAGCTTCCATTATCTTTCCCGTGACATCCGAATAGGTGGCGCCTTTGATTTCGGCGATCGGGTACAGGTGGTTGTAGCCCCAGAGATAGGTCGTTGTAACTTTATCTCTGGTCGTCAATTGCAAAATATTCCCTCCTGCATCGTATTTTTCATACGTAACTTCCAGGTCCATTCGTGAATCCATGGTCGTATTCGCCGTAAGCGGCTGGTAGTTTGTGACCGGTTCCGATAGGGAAAGGGAATATTCCTTTTCAGGTTTTATCGCTCCGCTGAAATTCTTATACAAATTGATCGTTGCGTTTGTGATATAATTCACACCGCTTCTATTGACTGTTGTACTTGTTTCCACCGGAATTCCGGTCATATTATTTTTACTCATATCATTGAATATGCTGCCTTGTACGTTGTCAATATCGGTACTGTACGTATAGGAGGTCGTTACTTTCCTGTTTTTGCTGTCGGTCTGGCTTACCGTCTTCGGCAGATAATTGGCATTGTAGGTATTTTCAGTGAGTTTCATTACACCATCGACATATTCTTCCGTTTTATACAGGACGCATGCTCCTGCTGTAATACTGTAATCGGAATAAAGAAATACAGGGAGATCGTAGAATTTGGCCAGACATTCGGTCGGGCTTGCGAAGGTTTTTGAACTGCTGCCGGCATCCGCCACAATCAGATTTACCACCCGCATACCGTTTTTCGTGACAGTATTAATAAAATCATACGAATTAACTATCTTATACACTTCTTTATATACTCCGTTTTCCTTTTTCGAGATTACTTTTTCTAAAAGACAGCCTTCGGCGTAATCGTTCAGAGTGGCTACCTGATAGTGCCATATATCATTGTCCTGTATCATATAAGAATCCTCGGGAAAGCTGTCGTACCACTGGGATCTTGTAATGACTCCGCCAGATACCTTGCTGTATTTATATTCGGTTTTTCCTGTATTATTAGTGGTGTCGCCCAAATATTCGGTGACCGTTTCATACTGTACCGGTCTGGATAGCTCTTCACTGACATTCGAATCCGGGCCGATATTATACCGCCTTTGCCGGAAACTCCCGTAACAATCAAAGGGGTCAGCGAAGTCGGTACAGTAGTAATCCGTATAGGCAAAATAAAATAACCGGCTGTAATATTCTAATTTGGGCATATTCGGATAATATCCAAGGCCATTGTCGCCGTATTGATACGTTTTGATATTTGTATTACCGGCGCCATCGTCATTGGCGACTTTTGCCACACGCAATCCATTCCCAGTGACCGCTATCCCGTAGTTAGAGAATTGGTTGGATTCGTATTCGAAAGTCGTCTTTCCTCCCGTTGGGTATGTGATCGTCTTTAGCATCCCGCATAACATGGCTGACCGGTTAGCGTCTTTTGCATTGGGAACGCCGAATGTTAAGTAGGAATTATCGTTCAGATAATTAATGAGGGTACAGGTAGTCAGAGGAATATTCATTAGAACCGACTCGGTCAGTTTATTGGCATAGCCCCACCAGTCGCTGTTTCTCGTATCGAATTCGAAAGGAGTATAATAATCGAACTGGTAAACTTCATCCTGTCCACTCGTTCCTTCGCCATGCATTGTCAATTTTTCAAGATAATAAGCACCTCCTTTACTCGGATCTCCTTTCAGATTCGATTCCAGAAGTATTTTTTTTATTATGGTACCTTTACCGTCACTTACTTCGATAGATTCCAGCTTGTACTTATTCGTAGTGCTGTAATTGAATTTGACCTTTCCGCCTTTGTAATTGATTTCGGATATTCTACAGGAGGTGTAATTATATTCTTTCCATCCGCTTTTATCGCTATCAAATACGGTTCTTTTGTTATAATACCCTTTGTAATTGTCTTCAATCACGTATTCAATGAAGTACTGAGTGTCTGTTTCGGAAGCCGTTTTGTATTTTAATGTGATGGTATCCTTTTTATCTGCCGATATAATGGATGTCGGATACCAGGCTGTTGTTGTTAGTTTGTTATTGGCGGCATTCATCCGTTCCATACTACCGTTATCCCCAAATATGTATTGAGTCCCGGATTCGTCGTACAGCGAAAAATAATAATTCGTGTCGTATTCTATTTTAACCGGCTCCTGCCTCAATAGAATAAAGCTCCTCGAATCCTTTTTTTGATCGACAATGAAACGTCCGGAATGCGAACCGAAACTGTAGGAAAAGATATCGTATTCCGAATCCATATAGCCTCCCCCTATACCGCAAAGCATGGCCAAGGTATCGTAGTCTGCTTTGAAATTGTACTGGTCAGCCGGTCTCAAGGAATAATCCCAAGGCACGTCCAAGTCGGGCATTCCGTAAATGACTCTGGAAACCAAGCCGCCTGCATCGAGCATCCATCCGTAGCCGACGCAGCTCCGGTCTCTGACGGTTTTTTTTCCGTTGGATACGTACCGCAGGGTTATGGGCAGACTCAACTGGTTGGATTTGACTTCATAGACCGGTATGTTTATATCTACCTTGCCTGTATAGCCGCTGCTTCCATATTCGCCATACCGTTGTATGGTGCTTACTTCCGGCGACGGCAAAGTGATTTTTTGTATGGGAGCTTCTGTTTGTCCCGATGCTTGAAGAATGAATATAAAAAAAATCGACAAACATGCGGTATTTTTCCATGCGTTATTCATGTTTTTATTTATCGTTTAATTGTTTACTGTTTGTAAATTTAGCCCGCACGCAGGCGGAGCCGATTGCTGTCAGTCTATGAATTTCATGTCATTTAATGTCTCGCACCATTCCCGTTAGGGAATATCGCT
>Ga0123357_10014456_pt1 | contig 10302 bp, 7 predicted proteins | sample TergutEmb28metaG_FD_89873 | JGI IMG/M metagenome (GOLD analysis project Ga0123357, IMG submission 89873) | Embiratermes neotenicus P4 segment gut microbial communities from Petit-Saut dam, French Guiana - Emb289 P4 | ecosystem: Host-associated > Arthropoda: Insects > Digestive system > Gut ... | reverse complement strand
CATGAAATAACTCAGTACATAAGTCGCAAGCTCCTGAGGATGGATGTATTAACATCCGAAACATGTTGAGCATTAAATAATGAAATAATAAAGCAAGTGACATCACGTTGGTCTCTCTTTATTCTACTATCATATGTATCTTACTGTCAAGACTCATTTTGTACTATGCCTGTTGTTATCTAATGACAAGTTCTATATCTACTCTGATGGATCTCTGGAATACTAAATAAATGAATGAATGAATGAACAGCAACTATCTCCCTGTACCATATTAATTGTTTGGTCTTTATCACAATCATAGTGTGTGTTTTCTATGAGGTACAAACTCAACTTTTGCACTGACATGTCCCGTACACAAGATGGAGTGGTCATCCTGTCATGCCACTGTAACCAAAACTTCATTTATAGCAAGAGGATGAATAAAAAAAAGTGATATTATTGAAGAAGGAAGTGTTCAAAACTGTATTTTAATTAACAAGGCTGTCAGTTTATAATTTACATCGGTAGGTGAGTGGGATATGTGTACAGAGCATTGGTGGTATGACAGTGACAGGGGAAAATAGAAGTACCCTGACAAAAGCCTCTCCCAGAGCCATTTTGTCTACCATAAATGCCAATTGGACTGGCTTAGGATTTAACACAGTTGTGTTAGACAAGTACATAACACTCTAGTTAGTCCAACACAGTCCTCCACAATGACAGGCTGTTAACTAACTGCCAGTGTGATGGCACATTTAAAAGATGAATGTCAACTGTTATTGTATTGTAACCTTTTTGTACAACAGATCTGTGAATTGTGAGATTTAACTTCTTAACAGTATGAAAGAAAATTTTATGTTGTTTAAACATATTCAAGATAAGACTTAAAACTGTTAAGAAGTATTACTTTTGTATGCTACGTGTAATTAATAAGGTCTAGTAACATGTTGCAAAGAAAATGGATAATGTATACTTAATCAGATATATTTTGATCATAATTCTTCATGTTTCACTACTGGTGAAATTCTGTGTGCTGAATGTAGGTATGTTGGAGAATATGGACTCTAGATTCTGTAGGTGTTTTACATGAAGTGATAAATTCCTTGTGGGTATACTACATGTCATGTCTCAACTTCTGATTAACTTCTTTGTGGCAGACTTACTTATATATGTGCTGAAATATGCATTTGGGTATTTGCAGCCAATTTATGGTCTGTATTTTATGTACATCTCAGTACATGTACACTTAAATTAAAAGCACTTCAAATTACATTTTTATGGATGTTGATGAAATAATTTAATTGCGTACAAATGCTTCATATGAGATACTGTTGAGAAATCCAGCAAAATACATAATGAAATAATTTCTTATCTATCTTACTTAATATTCACGAAATAAAAAACATGTCTGAATCATGATTAGCTGTTTGTTTCACACAGTTCACAAGTATGACTTTTCCTGATTAGTGTTTTCCACTGAGTAGTGCCCTGTTCATGGCAGCATGTGGCTTTGCACATGACTTTCTGTTATGATTGTTTCACCATTAACAGATGATTGGTGACCATAACTGACAGGAAGAGCAGGATCTGCGACTGTCCGGTTTTCCCACAAATTTCGTTTACACAGTTGTATGATGGCTAACACGGAGTGATTGGAGAAACCATGGAAAATTTGTTGCAACAGCATACACCTGTCAGTCTCCCAACACCTACTCTGAGACAATTCATCTGAGGCATCCTATCAGGTTAAGCCTCTGGTTTTCAAGATGTGTGAAGTGTGACACGTTATTCCATGATTGTGCAGTAGTTGAATTATGATTGCTGTATGATCATTGTTTGTTAAAACTATGTGCATCTGTCATGCGATGACACTTGAACTATTGCTAATTCATATTATTATGTTGCATGCAACACATACCTTTTAGTTGAGTAAAGAGAGACCAGCTTGATGCCACTTGTTTTATTATTACTTTATTCAGTGCTCAACATGTTTTGGACGTTAATATATCCATCCTCAGGAGCTTGCGACTAATTTGTAGAGTTACTTCATGGGTTGTATCTGTAAGAAGTATAGAGGTATTGTGTTAGTGCGCTATTTATTAGGGCGTTGTTGGTCTTGATGCGTGCGGCTGTATTAGAGAGTGTTTCGCAAGTATTGGCTGCCGTGGTGTCTTATGGTGATTGAGTGTTTTGTGTAGCATGTTGTGATAATGTCTCCTGAATATTGTATCTGCATTTCCACATACCTGGTTCGAACATAAAGATATGACCTTACACAAAAGAATAACATAGTTCATATATACCAACAGACGTGTTAAATACCCCGTACTAGAACGCACTGTGACAACAAAATTTATTAACTCCTGTATTGAACCATGCAAATTCATATTATCTTTCTAATATACTGGTTATTCATGGTTTCAACCGTGGCAAAGTGCTCAATGCTCAGCACAGAAAATCTAGCTAATAAGTACCAGATACGTGTCAAATTTTGGATAACATTATGCATAGGTTGGATAAGTAAAATAAACTTATGTTAGGTGAGATAAAATAATGGGTGTCATATAAGCACAAGTGAACACTAATTTAAGGTTAACTTTGATATTCTTAGTATCATAAAATGGGAACTGGTACAAGATATATATGTGTCTATGTACATACATACGGATACATATGTATCTTTCTTTAGTTTATTAATACACGTTACTCAAACAAAACGTACCATCGACGACTGGCGTATATGATCCACTATTTTTAATCAAATACTGCACCAACCTTAGGGTCAAACGGGATGAGAATTCGAATTCACGATTTACACAGCCGACTAACAACCCAGGGCCCAAATGTCTTTAGCTAGGAACTTATCTTACTATATATGGGCACGTATATAAAATTCTCACTATTTTATTAAAATACCGCAGAATTAGCTTACCCTGAAATTGTATTCTAATTCCCGCCAACGGTTCATCGAAATCACAGGTGTACACACTGCACAGATGAGTTACATGTATTTGCTCATTTCGAGTTAGATGTATTCTGTAGGACGATAACGCAAAGCTGTGAGATTCGCGTCATGGATTACCTCCATTTGCATCAGTATAGTAAGCATTCGGAGTAAAAAGCGAAACGGAAATTTTAATGCGTTATCACTCTTTATGAACGTTACTAGAGAGTAGTAATCTGTAATCTAAAGTGATTGGATCGAACTGCAAACTGACTACATTCCATAGATGTAGCTCGGAACATCCATTTTTTTTGACAATCCCTACTAATTTGTTAACATTGATAATCTGTGCCGGTGCAAGGTTCGGGAGCTATTGACGTAGACTTAGTTATCTGTAGTCGTCATGAACTCTGATCCATGCTCCGATCTATAATCTCTATCACAGATCGTGGGCGCTATGTCGTGAGACTAGGGGAGCTAGTCTATCCAATCTACGTTGGATTTTTGGATTTGTAGTCAGAACAAACAGCTACTGTAAACCACGGATCATTTGTCCGTAAACACTGTCGTGACTGTGGTAACTACACTTCCAATATAAGAGGACTGGAATTGTTGGCAAGATGATTAATAGTTGTATATGGAATTTTGGAAAGAAGGTAGCTCAACGTCAGGTTAGTATTACATTGAATAATTCTTATGACATGAAATATGAATGTGATTTCTTCGGTTTGGTAGGCATTGATAGTACAAACGGAAATTGAAATTTTGATAAACACCCGTTAGGGCTTCCTTAATGCAGTGAGCCAATTTTGTAATGTTTTTCGACCTCGAGAGAAGTGGAACTTAATGACATCTTTCTACTGTCCCAGCATTGCTATGTCTGAATTTTACAACCATATACTGGCAGTGTATCACTCTTCCACCTATGTGATTTATTAGCTGTCTCAGCTCCATGGAGCAGACCACCCTTTATACACATGTATGTCACGTGTAACGTTTATGCACATTTTAAAAGGCATTATGATTCATTTTGTAGGTGCTGAAAATGTGTCAGATCCCCTTCATTTTTATAAGGAGTAATATGAGATGCCCAAGAAGCAGCTATATGTAGCTGTAAAGAGAGGATCCTTTTTGTGCCATTTTGAAATATGAAGGGCAGAGCTAATCACATTTGTGTACTGAATTATTGTTAAACACAATCCTTATGAATGTTACATCAACTGCCACTTTATTCTTACTGTTGTCTCTTAATTTGTTTTGCGGCTGCCAGTACGGGACATGGTACCAAATGAGTAAGGATGTAGCATCAAGAGTGGTTCCAGACTTTATGGAAATGTCTATGGTAAAAGCTAAGTTAATTCCATTCTTGAGGCTCAGATATAGTGGGGTTTTATAGTCGTAGACAGTTTTGATAAAGTAGTGCATAAGATAATTTTTCTCATCTTCAAATTTATTATTTTCAGAATGCTATATCTTTATTTTTTACATCATCCAAGAAGAGTTATGCAACAGAAGCAACATTTGAAACAAAGGTAAAATTATGAGTAGACTCATGCGTATACATTTCACAGACAGTATTTGAATATTTTTGTAGCCTAAGTTTTGCTATGTGCATGTGATACGTAATTAATGTTTCCGTATAACAGTTAGCCACTCTGGTAGACAGGAAGAGGAACTGAGATTTAACAGAGTTTAATAAATTAGTTAAGAATGTCAGTAATTGCGGATTGTACAGGATTATTTTATTTCAGCCTTTTCGCCTACATCGACTAGAAACAGGACCTTCAAACAAAGTTACATTGACTCGTGACGATGCCTTAGCACTGTATGAAAAGATGCACACTATTAGAAGAATGGAAACTGCAGCAGGCAATATGTACAAAGAAAAAATTATCCGTGGCTTCTGTCATCTCTATTCAGGACAAGTATGACTCAGTAATCTCTTTACGACTGCATGTTTAATTAATATAAGGGCACACAATTGATTATCATTTGCTTAGCCTGTCCAGTAGGAAAGAAATGCTATATTTATATGGCATTTTTAGTTCCCTCCTGTTACTGGTGGCAGAGACTGTAAAGTGACAAGATTTTGGATTATTTACATTCATCTAAGTAATAGTCCAATTAACAAATAAAATATACTGCTGCAGTAATAGAAATTTATTATTCTAGATAATGACCATTCATTGATTAAATACCCTTCCCATTTTGCAGTGCTCACTGATGCTATTTTGTGATCTTGTATAAGACTTCATCATAAGATGAACTTTTATATTGCATGGATGAATACTTATTCTCGCCTTAAAGACTTGACAGAGTTGTCTCATGAGCTGGAGGTTGTGAGTTTAGGGACTGTGAAAGAAAGCACGTAAAGAACAGAAAATAGATGTGCTATTTGTAGTTTTCTGGGAGGGACTTTCAGTAAGGCATTGTTCCATTTTTCAATAAGTTTAATACATAGTATGATTTTCAGTATCGTAGGTCTCACCATGGAGGCCAGGTTCAGTCCCTGTCCTGTCTGTATGGAATTTGTTTTGAGCAAAGTAGTACTGGAACCAGTTTTTCTTTTAGTACTTCATTTTCCCCCATCATTGTCATCCCATTGGTGTTCCGTATATTTCATTTGTCTGCCACCAGTGCCATGATTGTGGCAAACTGACATTGTCTTTAAATGTAACACGTCTCTCACTTGTCAGGATTGGAGGCTCTGTAACTGTAAGGTTCAATAAGTGAATGCATTGTAGTTTGAATTTATTAGGAGTACTAAGGTCCTACAATCACTCCACGGAATTATACAAATTTTAAGTTCACACATTCATGTTCAGAAGAAATTTTGTGAGGCTAGAGGAGTCCAGAAGGCAGGCATGTTGATGGTAATGATAAACTATATAAAACAGCATAATATTGATGTGTTAACTGCTTATTATTAGTGGCTAATTGCAATGTCAATATAATTACAATAATTGCTTATTAATAAAAGCTATTTAGAGTAGCACAGTTTTCATATGTTACCTGCTGATTTGGAGATCTTTGTGATGGAAGAAGTGTTACTTTAATATGATACAGGTTGTTATCAAGTCATATATTACTGGGAATCTCACTAAAGGAAGACATGGCTATATTCTACTCCAAATTTTAATACCATCAAACCAAGCTGTTTGGTACTGTCATGCATTTTCCATGGTATGGCAGGTAGCTTCCTAATTGCGTGTTTTGGTGTTGCTTTGTGACTCAGTTCTTCTCTTTGGGCAGTAGTGGAACTTCTGGAAGGTGTTCTTATTGCTTGGGATCACAGCATGAAGAATCCCACCACAATGACAGAGATTGTTATACACCTATCAGTTTTACAGCTTTAAAAACTATTTCCTCAAGGTAATGTTGATGACATTTGTATGTCATCTGCTATGTCCATAAAGTAAAAAAAGAATCTACTGGTTCTTGATGCCTTTCATTGAGATTCAAGTTTCTCACAGTAGTAACTTTCATAATACTGTTTTCTGGGATGTAAATAGGGTGCTGTGACACTAGAGGCAGCAGGTTCTACCAAAATATTGGTATCTGTGACATTGTGTCCCACATCAGATTTTCACTGTGGCCATCTGTTGAAAATGAGGAAAATAAAGGATAGCAGTTATATTAATTTTTATATAATCATTTTTATTTAGTGAGGGACCTATGTACTTGATAGTGGATGAAAGCTGAAAAATGGAAGAGCATGAAAGTAGTATTGGCATGCTCTTAACCCTTTGACGCCTAACGACCACTATGGTGGTTGAACCGCACCGCTAACCTCTAAATGTTGCATTTTATATATTTATTCAACAAATATAGGTACTGAATATTTTAAACATGGTATATACTCCCTGTTTTTTACTCTTCAAAATGCAGTTTGTTTCATAAATCTAACATATTTGGTTCCTGTATTATTCACATTTTATATAGAGGGTGTGCTACAATTAAAAAAAATAATTCCAGTGCCAAAAGGTTAAAAGCAGAGAAATATGAGTATAAGTGAGTCTTGTTGTTTGCATTCATGTGACATCACTAAGACCCTATGGCATGGTGTTTAGCCTACATGCCCTAGTTCACTGCATGGCCTTGAAGCCATATAACATTATTTGTGTTTATATTTTGTCTGTTCGTGTGTTAAGATATGACTTGTCCGACCTGCCTGAACATTTTGATAGTTTTTTGAAGTTCTTCCACCTATAAGCCCGGTTAACCCTTCAGTCAGTTTGATGTGCATATGTGTGTTCATGAATAGCTTACCCTGTTCTTGGTTTGCTGTTGATGTTACGTTCCCTAAGCCAGGAAGCAAGATTCAAATACCACTTAGGTAAAAGGGTGAGTTCCATTTAAATATGGGCTTGAAGGGTTAATATTTTTAAAAAGGCCACAACTAACAACATAATTTCCAACTGGATATTCATATCATCCTCACAGCTTATTTGACATTAAATGACCTGTGACATTGAAATAATTTTGTACAACACCAGTAGAGATTTAGATTTGTGGTTGTTACAGCAATGAATAATGAGATCACTGTGTTCTGGGGTGTGGTACTGTGTGGTCTTGTACTTGCCTACATTAAAGAGCAATTTGCTGCCTCCATTTTCATGGGAGGAGGTCAAGGTAGCAGGTACCTCTGAAATGTTAAGTCTCCTGGACTACACTGTGACACATCCTAGATGAGTGAACCCAGCATCGTACAAATCAGTCACTTGTCACTGCAAATATGAGGGAAAGTCATTAAATAACAGGAATTTTATTCTAAAGTGCTTGGAAAAGTATGCACAACGAAAAATCTTATTTCGGGATACAAAATGGCTCCTTAGCAATATGTCGTATAGGGGTCATGACGATCAAGCAGTTTGAGCGTGCGCAGTAGGCCATACAACTTGGCCGCTCCACTGTCAACTTGCACCGTGGAAGAGCAACGAAGCGTTATTCGTTTTTTGTGGTCAGAGGGTGTGAAACCTTCTGAAATCTACAGGAGAATGAAGGTTCAGTATGGAGACAGTTCTTTGAGTCAGGGGAGAGTGTGTGAATGGGAGGAAAGATTTCAAAACGGACGACAAAATGTCAGTGATGAACACCGGAGTGGGAGACCAGTTAGCTTGGCAAGTGAGACAGTGTAACAGCAGGTCGAGCTTTTTTCTAGAGGGCATCCGCAAGCTTGTGGACAGGTGGACCAACTGTGTTGCGAAGCAGGGGGACTATGTCGAAAAATAAGACACAATTTCTGTAAGTACTCTTGTAAAAACGTTTTTATAAATTTCCTGTTATTTAATGACTTACCCTCATACATTGTACCAGATCGTTACACGACTTCAGTTAACACATATGACATTGCAGCATCCTTGAAGGTATGTTTTTTTAACTGTAGGAAGCAATTGCTGTTGGAATGAAGGCTGCCCTCCGACCTCAGGACTCTGTGATCACTGCCTATCGAGCACATGGTTGGACCTATGTGATGGGCGTCTCAAAGTTGGGAGTGTTGAGTGAATTGACAGGCCGTCAGTCTGGCTGTGCCCGTGGTAAAGGGGGTTCCATGCACATGTATGCGAAAAATTTCTATGGAGGGAATGGTATTGTAGGAGCTCAAGTAAGTATGGTTATGACAAAGAATTTGTAGGTTTCTGTTTCTGTATTCTTGTTACTTCCAGGTTATGCAAATTTATTTTGCTATGTTACCACTAGTAAAGGAATGTTTTAATTAAATGTTATTGTAATTAATTGGAATGTGACAAAATTGCTTGCATGTATATACACACTTCTGCTTGTGACAAAAATGTTTGGGACATATGTGACTACATTTTTACTGTCAGTTTTCAACCACAGATATTTGGTCAAGAATGCAATTTTATCTTGTAATCTGTTCTTTTGTATATTACTTGCCTCTCAGATCAGGGGTGGTTTCTTAAACAGTTCACAACAACTTCCTATCTGATCTCTTCCAGTTTGCCACTAATGATCTTATCTTGATTTCAAGCATGGTATCTGCATTTAATGATTGTACTGATAAATCTGAGAAGGTGAAGTCCCACCCAAGGTGTAGTACCAGTGAAAGAAGAAGACTGATAAATCTACATCTCATTTCAGTATCAGCTGGTGAACTACATGTGCAGAAATACAGTACTTCATAGTAAAACTCCATTTTAATTATAGTGGCACGAGACGGATGACGAGGTTATGGCCTGCAGGTTGGATACATCTATGTGAAACAGAACTGTTTGGACACTGAACTCTTGACAATAAAGAAATATCTGTTTGTGCTAAATTATGTCCAAGAGTTTTCTGTTTACATTTTCTCAGGTTCAAGGTGAATAAATCATGCGAGGTTTCATATTGCCTCTGTAGTAACCTGGATTTGTACAGGTACTTTTTTCAAAACATTATGGTTTGTGACTTTATTTTAGGTTCCTTTGGGTGTAGGAATTGCATATGCTGCAAAATACAGTGGCACAGATGGAGTCTGTGTAGCTCTGTATGGAGATGGGGCTGCTAACCAAGGCCAAGTGTTTGAAGTGTACAACATGGCTAAATTGTGGGATGTTCCATGCATATTTGTGTGTGAGAACAATGGTTATGGCATGGGAACCAGTGTCGAGAGGGCATCTGCAAATACAGCTTATTACACTCGAGGCGATTATATACCAGGAATATGGGTATTGTTTGTATTTTAAATATTGTACATATATTGACCTGCTTAAATAGTATAAATGTGACCAAGTGTTAGGGTGATTAATTGAAAAACTGGTTAATCCTGATGAACAGTATGTAAAGCAAAAGAAACTGGAATGCACTTAGAATGAAAAATCATCACTAGCATTTACTGTACACGACAGTGATTTATTGGTTACAGATGCACTGTACACTACTGATATTTAGATGTTTATAGCAGCAGTAGTAGCAGTTGTAGATGTACCATGTTTTGTAATCACAGAAAGCTGCAACATTTTATACCCTAGGAATGTTTGTTTGTTTCAGGTATATAATTGTAAATACTCAGTATTCAGGTGATAAATATATTAATAATAATAATTCATTTCACTAGGTATTTATTAATCTGCGGGCCTAACAACAGTGCCGATTATAAAACCAGCACCACACAAAACCGAACAAATACACAAATATGATCCACTAAACAGACAAAACAAAACAAAACTACTACTACCACCACCACTACTACTGCTACTGCTACTACTACTACTACTACTACTACTACTACTACTACTACTACTACTACTACTGCTGCTGCTGCTACTACAACTGCTGCTAATAATAATAATAATACAGTAAAACCTGTCTAACTTGACCACCGACGGTTCCTGACAAAGTGGTCAACATAAGCAAGTGGTCAACTTACACAAATGTGT
>Ga0123357_10014455_pt1 | contig 10303 bp, 4 predicted proteins | sample TergutEmb28metaG_FD_89873 | JGI IMG/M metagenome (GOLD analysis project Ga0123357, IMG submission 89873) | Embiratermes neotenicus P4 segment gut microbial communities from Petit-Saut dam, French Guiana - Emb289 P4 | ecosystem: Host-associated > Arthropoda: Insects > Digestive system > Gut ... | reverse complement strand
ATGGCAAACTACCCCCAAGAACTTGCCCAGGATGCAGTGTGCCAGAGCCATACCGGTCACATGACTGGGCTCTGGTTCCTGCCAAGCCCGGCCTTCAAGGCTGAATACTAATGAATGAGTGCAACTTGCCGACTAATGATAAATTAAAGAGACTTTTTAGGTCGGTAGTTAACAACATTAAAATTTATTGTGTTTTAATTGCAATATGTTTACTTTATATAAGGTATTTGTAAGTTTAGGTAATAGTCTACACTCAATGTACGCAGTTCCTGCATGCTGTCGTGGAAACAGTATGCAGGTTTACATTGGAAAGAGGAAAAAATATAGACAGAATTTTGTTTCTGGGAAACCTCGGTGAAAACACACCCGGAATATTCTCAGATGATACTAAAATGAAAACTGCTTTTGAAGATTTGCAACATTACCCATCGGTCTCCATTTCCAAAGAGCCGTACTGAACATTGGATTCTCCTTAAAAGTGTGTCGGTCTACTGGTCAGTTATTCTTTCGATCATACTCTTCTTTGATCACTAATCCAATTAAATATAACTTAATTGCTCAATGTGAAATGTACGTGCCAAAATCCTGACAGACGTTTATTTTCATTTCTCTTTTCACTGTGTTACCTGTTAAGGTATTACAGACCTTATATTGGTTTGTTTGTAATGCTGTGTCTCTACATTTTAACTTTATAGAATACAGGTACTTGCACTTTCCTATTGGACTTGAATAGGTGAATAGATACAACACTTGAAATATGTTTGTATTCTGACAACACTCTCTTGCTGAATTTGAACAAACGTAAGGCAGATGTCACTTTATGTAATCCTATACAGATTCAGTGTCTGGTCTATATCCACATTCTTTGCGCTCTTCCAAACTTTTATGACGTCCGTGTGATTCAAACATGAACAGCCTTCCTACTCACAAATTTTAGTAGCTCACGTAAAACAAACCGCAAATATGCATAATATTTTAATATACTCTGAAAAACTAACGTACCAAAATATTATTTGAATGCCTCAATAGTCAACGTACATTTTTAGCTATTACCTGCATCTATATTCAGTTCTCCGAGTTTCGTGTGGCTCTGGAAACCGTGGGGCTTTTTTTTTTTTGTTATGTCTGATTAATTTTTTATATTTACTAATGGAAACCAAACCCTACACATCCGGAGGGAGTCTAGCGCGATCTGTGGTTGCACAATCGTGACCCGTGTTGCCACTAGTCTCAAAATAAAGCAAATCTATTTGATAGAGTGCCGCACGATATTTTGTGACATAATGCTCTAAATTCATCAAGAAATTAGTTACGATACTTCTACAGCAATTATTACCAAGAGTCTGCCTATTCTGTCCCAAGATGAGACCACTTGTGAAGAACTCTCCCAGAGTCACAGAATTACCTGAGGAACAGAATTACCAGCTTTGGTCCTTTTGTAGGTCTTTCTTGCTTCTTAAACCTCTAAACTTTTTCTAAAATATTTATTGAATAAGACAAGAGATGTAAAGAACTGAGTAGTTACCAGTCTGTTTTTCTTATCATAATTCCAGCACGTAATTATAGGAGTACTCGAAACTTGGGTGAAATTATACATATCAAATAAGTAACTGTCATAAAGATATATTTGTGAACTGTTGAAGAATTAATCTGTCGCCGTATAGATTTTTCATAAAACTTTCTGAGTCAGGTATCCTAGTCAGTCATTTGATTTGAATCATCCGCCTGATGTAGGTGTCAGGCCGATAAGATCCTATTGAATACGGTAGCCGCGATGTCTCCAAAGAACATACAGGCATTGCCTGTGATTAATGTTGTGTATTTCGGTGTTTTGCTTGGCTGTTAGTCGGAGAAACGACGTGGTTTTGAATACCGGAGGAAAATGTGAAGAAGATAGATATACGTAGTATATGTATGGACATTTGCATATTTCATCTCCGCTGCTAATGAAGGCATCTGATAATGAAGATTTTGTGGCTCTTAAACGGAAGTTTTCTTTCTATTCTTAAGCAGTGTATTGTTAAACTAAATTTTTACCGATTATCGGCACATTGTTCACAGACCTTAACACTGGAAAATTATGGTAATTAATTTTTTTAAAAATATAGTTAAATAAAATTAAGGATTAAAGGAATGCAGAAAGTAACTTTTAGATCCTTGTATTGTGAAAAAATGTGATGTCCCAAAGCAAGGTGACTTAGTGTCTCTACGATAATTTAAAGTCAAGACGAAGGAATATAAGGTACTTACTCTAAGCAGGAAACATGATTTGTGAACATTGCTACTGTCTCACCAGAACTTTCACCGATTCAATTAATCGGCACGAATTTCGATAATTCACAATTGTGTATTTATTGCGAAAAAGTCTAATTGAAAAATCTGAAAACATGAACTACGTATAATATTGTCGCATTTATCTTAGTAGTAAAAGTTACCAATCGCAATACTTTAAAACAAAATAACCAAAAATTGTTTCTTTGAAACTTCTGCCCATTCATTTCAAACAAGCATTAGCCGTATGGCTTGCACTTCTCTACCTCACTTTCATTTCATGGTCATATTTTGCTCTGCGCATGCAAGTTCAACGCTTAACTCTGCCTCTGTTACGTCCCACTTTGTCAAAATGACGTTCTACGTCTGTGTCAAACCGTCACACCTTTTATTGTGAAGGAGTGAAATATATTGAACGAAAGAAGTACAACAAAAGAGTTCTGCCACCGACAGACAGCTGAGCGAACACAATGTGGATAACGAATCGTCTGGAAAGAATGTTGCCCCTTCAGTAAAGCAAGACGTACCACTTCCGCAAACGAATGGTTTTCGGCATTGCGATAGTGGAAAATATAGCATTAAATTATACTTCTTGAAGAGTTTTCAACCTGAAGATTAAGGCAATAGATTCTTCCGCAATGTAAGTAAATTTCTACCAAACGGTATTAAGTTATATATCATAAAAAGCATTCTTCAAGGTCAAAGTCAAGAGCAAATCAAATTTCATTTTCTTAGGTTTATTTTAATTTTCGTATATTCTGAATGCTGTTTTTGCTCATCGAGCACCAATGTATAGAATATACTCTAGTTTAAAATAAGACGTTCCAAGCAGAATTCACAAATCTTACTTCCGTTTCACAAATTAGTTTTTCAAATCTGTCTTTACATTTTATCGTTACAATGGACTCACTCATTATGTACCGATTTTGGGCATGATAAATTTGTAGGATATAACCTTAAGGTTCGCAGTGTTGGCATATTCGTATGTGCTGGCACAAAAACATAATTTTGTACGCGATAAGTATTATTTGTAATTTACTTCAATATAAAATCTCTCATGCTTGGTTCTAATGGTTTATTATTCACTGTAATGAAACCGGAAAGCTACAGAAAATATTCGCTCGAACTCAGAGTTTTCATTTTAGATTCTAAAAAATAATATTTCGGTATATTTCCAACATACATTACCACAACTCATATTTCATATTCCAGCAGCATGTAGAACTAGCCTCGTTTAATCCGCAAAAATTCACGTCGAGAGCCCCACCGGCCGCAACTACAGGTATTTAAGACACTGTTGTTTGTACACTAAGTGAAGTTAAGGCCACTCTGCTGGGTGGCGCTGAGCCCACAAATGCATCTGAGAATGTATTTTTATCCTAGAATGGGAGTACGGTGTAGCGTCTGCTGCTCACCGTGTAAGTGACGATGTAACGCCTTTTGTTAGCCTCTTCAGTGACAATGGATCGGCGAACTATAGCACATTGGACCGCCGCTGTCCTGACTCAGCGCTGTGTGCGGCTCCAATTTGAAAGTTCCTGGGCATGGCCTGATTACACCACATAACACGATTGTTGGCTGGAAACGTAAGTTTGAAGATAGTGGTTGTGTGACAAACCTTATGGCTGGTGCACCTACAACCGCGAATATTGAAGAACAAGGGGATAACAGAAGGGAGACCATGCAATATAGTCCACATCTTTCTGGTCGGCAAATATATCATGCCCTAAGCGTATGTAGAAGGAGTTTGAAACGGACGTTTCAGAACATTGATTTATTATTTATAATTTACAAATATGTGTGTGTATATATACACATATATTTTACATATATATATATATACATATATATATATATATACACACACACAGGAGTATGTGTGTGTGTGTGTGTGTGTGCGTGTGTTCCGACAACACGGTGTATTTGCTTTTGCTTTATTTCATACTGTAATAAAATTGTTATCCATTTAATTATTGCTTCTCACCTGACATGATCTGCGAGATTTCCACTGCCAGTGTTTCGGCATATCCCCATTCAGATTGGGTGAGCCCGGCTTTGCAGATTGCATACTTCAGTAAGCATGGAGTGAGGTGGGGCCAACTCAGATTAATAGTTTCAAAACATATTTGAGTTTAACAGCCATTCTAACAAACATTATAGTCCAGTCTTATTTCGTATGAAATGTCTGTACGAAGACTGGTTATCTTGATGAATATTTTCATTTAATGTTTCATTCTACCCAAACAAGTGTTTCGATAGTATCTGTAGTTAATTACATTATATTTCAGAACTGTTATTAATATCCAGCTTGAAATTATTCATCGACAGTACACAATCTAGACATTTCAATCAACACAGAACAACCTACGCAACTCTATTAGGCTAGTGGAAGGGTAGGTACAAGTTATTCGGAATAGTATACCAATCGCACAATGTGTCTGAATTCTGTTTTGCCATTGTTGATTTGTTTAATCTCCGCAATGATTAACAAAATGTAGACTCCAACTGTAAGGAATATGTATAAATAATCGAAAGTACCTTAAATTTCCGGTTCGACTTTGATGTTTTTTATGAAGGGAAAATACTTGCGACCCAGATTACGTAATTACAGCGCTTGAAGAAAAATAAGTTCCGTTACATTAGAGCTGCTTTACCTAGCGTTTTAGATTTCCGCCCATGGTTGACAACCTTAGTGGGTCTAAGCCTCCTTTACGAGGTTCCTCGATCACACTCAGACACTCCACATTCGGTGAAACTCCTGTGGACGAGTGATCGGCCTGTCGCAGGCACTTGTAAATGACAACTCACAACAATCGTAAGAGATAGATATCATTGCTCCCGACGGGATTCGAACAAGCGATTCCAGCAAGCGAACGGCCGTAGACCTACACCTTAGATCGTGTGACCACCTGGATCGGCACTGTTTAGTTACACATAATTAATTACTTATTAATTACGAATGTATTTTCCTTCTCTGTTTTAATTCCCTATTTTTTAATTATTTCTGTCTGTTTGTACTATTCGCAGCTTGTCTCTTGAACAGTTGCAGTTAAAATTTCACATTGCGTCTGATTCATATTAAACGTTTCGTTGGAAATGCTGAATGCAATTCTGGGCTAAAAAGGCTCCTTCTTCCAGAAAATAACTCATACAGGTTCAGAATTTTTCGATTCTCCCTAATGAAGATCTCGACATTGCTTTAGTATTCGATAATAAGATTCATTACCTGGAATTTTAATTACTTTTCATGTACGTCCTCTGAAAATTATGCTTAAATAAAATGTGTTTCTCTCCTTGTTTGTCTGGCTGTTACAATTACAGTTGCTCAACACAACAGCCTTTTATACGGGACCCAATGATTCTCTTGCTTCTGCGAATATATTATTTCGAGAAAACGAAATTTATATTCTTCTTTCTCCTGTGACGTTCCTATTACACAACAAATATCAGTATTATTTTAAGTGTATATGGAAGTCAATCACACAGGAAATGAAATAAAAGGCATATATGGCAATTGCCCTAAACAAATCGAGGTCACAGATGGAAATGAATAATTTTAATTTTAACACTGACTGGTAAAGAGGAGGATGTCCTAAACATGGGATTATTTACAAATACCTGCAGTATCTTGAAGCTTACACGTTGGCTTCCATCAGGATATGTATGAAAATAATAAGAGACGATCGAAATTATAGACTTGCTAGGGCATGTTATGCCTCAACTTAATCCGGATGGCTTATGGATTAACAATTTTCAAATCTGCTCACTTTACACAAATTATCAGAATTTAATGGCTAAATATATATTGGCCTAATCTTAAACTTGTCAATCAATTCTTCGCCACTTGTATCACTATTACACAGCCATAGTGCAATCACTAAAACGATCTTTGTGAAAATATTTAGATTTTAAAAGGAAATTGACCTTAAAGGGGAGATTCTGGAAATTTGTTCATTACATCCCAAAACACTGAATTGTGAGTTTATAAAATTAGAATCCCTCAAATTTCGATAAGGCTTAGTATTTCCGACCGTAACATATGCAGTCTGCAATCCTATCATGGTCGAAAGTAGAGTTCAAATATTATGTAAACTACTAGTCTTCCATGTGAAAATGTAAAGGCCTTAAGATTTACGTGGGACATGACTGTAAACTCAGTGCCCATCGGTGTCTGTCGTGTGAAAATGGAACAACTCAAGTACAGGTATTTCAGTTTAGCTTCGACTTTTACGTGATTCATTCCGCGAAACGCGACAATATTGGCGTGGTGCCTGGACGAACACAAAACTCAGTTTCGACAGTATTAATGGAATATGAATGGAATATGCTTCAATGTATTTCAATTTTTTCTCAAGTATTTGGCGAATGCAGAATAGAGGATCATTAGTTGAACTGCTGCGTCGAAATCCACATTGATAATTCACAACGATTTCCTCTGCATATGGAGTTTACCTTCACAGCAAGATGTTGGACAAAATTTTGTACGTAGTTGACAAAAGTGATGTGTTCCAATAATTGTTATTACTATTAGTAATTACTAGTAGTAAGTTGGTCCCTGTCACAACGGCAGCGATTCCTCAGGTTTGCGGATGGAAGAACGGCCTCCCATATGGAGGGTAGTTGCGAATATATTGAATAAGCAGTAGCGGAGAGCCGACAAGGGGGGTGCTCCAGCTTGGGGGTTGGGCGACGTGCAAACAACTCATTATTCTACGAAAGTAACTTGTTACGAAACATTCATACAGTAAGCCTCGTGTTTCCTACAATATGTAGTTATTTTTAATATTTACGTATGTAACAAATTTTACTTACCTCGCTCCATTGGTATGTTTGTTATCACCATCAAATCTAAAGTTGAATTCACATTTCGTGCAGTCACCAATATTTCTTACTTTCGACATAAATTTTATCTCACTGAAAACTACATTCTTAAATTTTCAACGATTTACTAAAACGTTATTTCAGGACTCCTTATTAAGTTACATTATTGTCGTTTTCACGGCATGTAATTGTAATAAATATAAGTATTTGTATGAAAGCAATACTTGCAGTTTTGGAAAAACCTCTAGTGTTATAAAGTCTATGCCAAATTTAATTAAAATCGGTCTATTCTCTCAGAAACTTGATGCGATTCACACATATATTACAGTCTTATGAACCTACTCAAATTCCTTTGTTAAAATAGCAAAGAAGGCTGAAACTGAAACGTTACACATAATTCACACACACCCGAAACTGTGACAGCTAATAGACCTTAAATGACACGTAGAAAAATGAAATATCCACGGTGTACATACATATATGGGGCAGTGCTCTAGCCCCTTACGCTGTCTCGGACAGATTGATGTGATACAGTGTATGTCCACCGGGAGATTGAGTTTACCTTCAAAGTTTTAATGTACCTGACATTAGCCCTAATACACAGAGTAGCGAAAATGATGGATGGCATGGTCAGATGCACCACGTGTCTGACTCATGGGTGTGCTTTCATCCAGTTAGTGTTTTAAATTGAATTGTTTACAAGATCTCTTTGCCTATGCACCACAATCTGCTGCTCAGTGACACTTCAACATGGCTGCTGTTAAAATGAGATTAATTAAAATATTTCCATTGTTATGCATTTAGGAGTCACGGTAATTACGTAATGTAACTTTTACAAAAACTCTTTTTGCAAAGTATTAAAATAGTGACATAACACCCAATGCTATAAATAGTACTTTATACCCTAAAATTAAATAACATAAATCTCCTCTAATCTGCCAGAATGCTAATGGTTTTAATTAATGTTTTCACTTTCAGTTCGGGTAATTTATACGGAATATTTTAAAATACACATCATCATCCTTATCGTTGCTCTCATCTTCATTATCGCCATCAATAAATTCACCATAAATAACATAAAGTCGACGACATGACAAAATATTTTGTATTTACTTGAAATAACGTTTGTCCTTGTGAGTTTCTATGAATCTATCACAAGTCGCTCTTTTTCACACAATTTATGACGTTCCTACAGTCGGTGAAGACATTTGTTCGGTGAGGGTTCATTATAAAATACAGCTCTAGTATCGGCATCCATTTTCAGCGGCTAGCTAACTGAAGTGGGTTTTAATATGTGATCCCAACCTCGTCCTTATGAATAACTGAATGCTTTTACCACTAGTTATAAAATTTTCATTCTTCGATTTAAGGAGCCAAATTTTCCGTAATTATGAGTTTCCTTTAGCTCTTTTCTTTTTTTTTCGATGTATTATTTTGGATATTTTCGTCACTCTGTAACAGTTTTATGAAAACTGGCAAGAAATGGAAAATATTTTGGTTCTTACGTTTCACTTTAAACCTATTCTTTGTGAGTGGCTGAATGTTACAATTTTAAGGTTGTTCTTTCTACTGAAGCGTTTACTTCGTGAATAAATACTTTATATTCGTATAAAATGAAATCCGGTTCTCAATTTTTCATTTTTTTCTTTCCTACCCAACAGTTTTACCAAGCTATTAAAATCATTCCCAAATCTATTACGGTATACTCAGCTATTTGTCTAATTTCTACTTCAGTTTTCAGGGACAGTATTTTATATCCAGACGGAAATTCGGAATTAAGCTGAAATATAAAGTTTCTTAGAAACCTTATAGGCCTACTTGGACTGGCGATTAGCCCACCGCAAGATCCCTGCTTACGCAGAGAACTGGAATACCTACGCACTGTGTAATAATTCCGGCAGTTCCATACTATTTTGTGTAAGTAAACACGCTTGAACTATTCAGTGAGTCACAGTCTACAGCCATGCGTTACGCACTGTAGCACATCACCAGTGATGTCAAATTCAGCGTTTACTTTTTTTTTTTACTTTCTACTGCACTACTACGTAAGTACTTTTCAAAAGGTAACGGAGTCAAAGACAGAATTCTAAAAGCGATTAACTATTGCACAGTAGTGAAGCATTTCCAAATACTATATCAAAACAGTCACTGGTATTCTCGTGTTATGTATGTGCTTAAATAAGCATATATTCCATTGTAGATACTTTCATATTTCATATTTTTACGGATTATTTACCATTCGGTTATTGTTGAGAGGCAGACAGTCTAGTTACTGCTGAAGGCTTTAGGTTTAAGGAAGATACTATCTGCCCATAAAGCATATAATTAATTTCCCTATACACTTTTCTTTCCACAAAATTTGCCTTCGATAACCATGTAGCGAATTACACTTGATATAAGCATTTGTCCTGTAGAACTTATGTTAAATTTCCGATATTTGTGTGTGACTTTTTAATAAGTTTTGATTAAGTAAATTTCAGTAAAACTCACATAATAATTCACCAAACCTTTCTCAGTATTTATCAGATATTTAAGTGCGGGCAGACATGAAACAAGGAGGGTTGAAAGCTAATATATGCATTTTTTTAAACTCATCTTTACGACCGCAGAGAATAAGATCAGACCTACACTTGAAACCAACTCCCCACGTTCGCGAGGTCAAAGACAAAGTTCACTTTACTTTATTGTATATTCTGTCACTTTTTAAATTCTTATTAACCCTTGCCCTGCTAACGTGGAGAATATGATGAGCTCATAATAATGCCAGTAAATGGCAGATGGGATATAACTCGGCGTTTAAAGGGTGAAAGTTGTGGTTAGCATTTATACCACTGTTAACCACAAATACCTCTCCAAACTGTCTAGTTTTTTAATAATTTCAAGTTCATAAATATATCTTTATTTTTTACTTACTTAAAGTACTTGATGAGGATTTCTCCTTTTATCTTTGTTATGTCTCAAAAGTGTACCATATTATCGGCTTTCGTATTTAGTTGCGTAGTTTTTGAAAGATGTGTCACAGTCGCCGGAGGAGCGTCAAACTCTGACACAAAGTTGTATCCAAAAGTTCCAGGACAGTGCTTGTAAAAAGAAGTTTGTTTGCCTTGGATGTTAAATTCCTCCATCACCTTCAAAGTACTCCCCTTTTGCACGAATACAGCGGTCCCAGCATTTCTGCCATGCTTGGAAGCATCCCTGGAAGTCCGTTTTT
>Ga0123357_10014454_pt1 | contig 10303 bp, 8 predicted proteins | sample TergutEmb28metaG_FD_89873 | JGI IMG/M metagenome (GOLD analysis project Ga0123357, IMG submission 89873) | Embiratermes neotenicus P4 segment gut microbial communities from Petit-Saut dam, French Guiana - Emb289 P4 | ecosystem: Host-associated > Arthropoda: Insects > Digestive system > Gut ... | reverse complement strand
TAGCCACCTGAAACTGATACAGTAACCTCACAATAGATGGCTCTATATATCCCTCAGAGCATTTTGCATTTGGCGCGGTCTTTGTATGTCAGGCTGGAAACTTATGGACCCACCTACGTATGTACACATATATGTATATATATGTATTATGTATGTATGTATATGTACGCATGCTTGCATGCATGTACGTACGTATGCATGTATGTACATATGTACCTTCAAAAATTTTAGTGACATAACGGGAACATGCAGGAGGGTGTGGTTGCCAAGGTTTTGGTGTAGTTTGCTGAGAGAGCAAACACAAGCACACTTAAATGAAATTTAATGTAATACCCAGGTGACTGCATAATTTTTACCAGCCCACAACTACCTGTTTAAAGGGACAAGTAGAATCACAGCTGTGTGACTCTCAAGTTATACATACTCCAAATGTTCTCAATTGCAGAAATATAATTCTTGGATCAAAACACCAAACCTCGCAAACTAGATGATTTCTACGACAATCAGCATGGAAGATGCACAAGCTACAAAAAAAAACAAGGGCCAACTTGGTCTCACAGTTGGAAGGAAAGTTTTAGAAAAGCCTGTTACCCCACACACACTTTCAAGACAGAATGACATACATTATGCAGGATTAAACTGCCGCAACAGTTCCACATACTCCATTCCATCCTGCATCTCTCAGCCAACTACAATGTGTAACTCACTACACAGATGTAATTACAGTAAATGATTTCACAAGCAATTAGCAAACATTGCAGGACACAGTGACACATACAATAACACTTCTATGAAATCTGAGATAATATGAAAGCCTGGATTTAAAAGTATGGAAAGATGTTAAAAAAAATTCACAAACTAAATTACAGTTTGTGACACATGTGGTATCAATGGAATAAATAAATTGTCCCTATTAAAAATTGGAGGAAAAAAATTCATACCACATGTTACTGTCAATCCTTACTGCATGATATACCTTCATGCATGAAATTGTGATTTCTTTCACATCAGGTTAAACATTGGTATAATCTCCAACATCTGACATGCATTAAAGAAACAATACACAAATACAACAAATCAGTACAATTACTATGGACTATAAGGAAATGTAACTGTACATTAAAATGAGTTTCAGTTTAACAGTACTCCAAGAAACTTGTCATATCAATTAAAATGTTTCTGCACGTGGTACAGTGAATATGTACAGTTCATGATCATCAAATACCTTTCCAGCTCATAATATTCTGAGAAACAAGAGAATGTCTTAACTCCATGCTTCCTAATTTTGAGAATAGAAGAACCTGACACTAACCACTGTGAGAGATATCACAATTTTCAAGAAAAGTATTACTTACAGGACTCTGGCTTTGGGTAACCCATGTCCACTATAAATCATGAACACCACTTAACAAAGTTTCCTCCACTCAACGTTAACGAGTAAGTAATTACATTACAAAGCAGATAGCATTTTCATAGCCACTGCCATGAGAACCTTGGAATTCATATCCCTGTGCCTTTGAATGCAATGAAGTTTAGTGGCAAAAGGTTCTGGTGGCGGCATTCCAAAGTCTCTTTCATGAAATGAGACCCATTTTCATGTTGTCTTATTCCACCAGTTTTACATGTCAGTACAAGCATACATTTTTATTTCTTCTAAAAATAGTATTTGTCACTACTAAAAATAAAAACGCTCAATGCCACAGATGTCTAAATACTAATAATCAAGGCAACAGAATTGGTATAACCAACAGACTCCGGCAGCATGATGAGGTATCAATGCTTTGCAGGAACCTAACTATGAAAAAACTACAAAGTGTCACAGCCCAGAAAGTGCTTGGAACACATCAACACAGGAACTTCAAATGTCACTGAACAATTCAATTAAAGACTAATTTAAGAACATATGCCCCTATGATACACCATGACCCTTTTGGTGAGTTTTCATCAATGTCTTTGTTACAAAGGCTTTGTGGCATATGTTACAGCGATATGGCCTACTTCCTGTATGATAACGTTTGTGGACAATAAGGGAAGACCGCTGTGTAAATTTCTTACCACACTGGTCACATGTGTGGGGGCGTTCACCTGTGTGCGTCCGCAAATGGATGCGAAGAGCACTACTGGTAACAAACGACTTTCCGCATAAGTCACAGACTACTGGTTTCTCACCAGTGTGGCGGAGATGGTGTGACTGAAGTGAGGTCTGACCAGAAAGGGCCTTGCCACATATATCACACAGAAATCCAGTGTGGGACTTCATGTGCGCCCGGAACAGCTTTCTCAATCTGAAATTACGTCCGCAAGTTCTACAGTGAAAATTCGATATGTCTTGTTGAAGAGGTGTATGATGATTTTTAATGTGGGCATTCAGGTCCCCCTTACGAGAGTAGGCCCTTCCACAAACATCACATTTAAATGGTTTATTTCCTGAGTGCACTACCTTATGATTCTCCAACTCATATTTGGAAATGAAACTTTTACCACACACTTCACATCTGAAGTTATATTCACCACGATGCCTCTTCTGATGGAGCTTCAATGCAAATACTGTAATAGTAGAATACCCACAAACATCACATACATGATCTTTAGTTCCTTTGTGCACTTTCTTGTGAGCAGTTAACAAGTAGTTTCGTTTGAATGTTTTGTTACAAACATTGCAGTTAAATGGCCGCTCAACCTCATGACAAATGTAGTGTTTATTCAGATGCCATTTGGTTGTATATCCTTTACCACAAACATTGCACGTAAATGAACGCTCATCCTTATGACATATACTGTGCTTATTCAGCTGCCACTTAGCTGAATATCCCTTGCCACAAATTTCGCATTTGAATACTTTAATCCTGTCAATAATATTCATTATTATGCTGGAGCCTGAGCTGCTACTTATGCCTGCTGGTGGTGGCACGGCAAAGTAGACATTTGTGAGGTGATCACTGGCAACATCAACAACTGTCTGTGAAGAAATGTGTGCAAGTGGTACAAAGGTATAAATTCGATTCTGTCTGCCCACTTGTGATGCAGATATTTCTGATCTACCTGTGCCTTCACTCACACTAATACTTGGAGCATCTGCATGTCCTGTATCTCTAACAATGGGGCCTCTGATTCTGGTATCTTCAGAAAACCTAGAAAGAAAAGAAGTCTACTGCAGTCAAAATAGGATAGCAGTAATACCTCTGCTTATACCTCATCATGGAAAAACCTGACAGTCACCACGAATCTGAAACCAACTACCTACAGCAGGTTGGAAAGACAAGTGCAGCATCTTAAGCAAGTATCTTAATTAAGTATTTCAGATACCAGTTACATTTCATCTCAATATTCAGGCAAAACCAAATGATGCAATAATGAAACCTCATATGCATCAGGAACATTTTTCATAGCCTTACTCCAAAAGATAATTTTTTATAAATGGACTACTACAAATAATGTACACACATAAAAAAGACACCCCTTCAGTTTCTAGTCCAGTAAAGAAAGAAGAAGATGAAGAAAAGAAGAAGACGATGAGAAGAAAAGAGAAGGAGGAGGAGTAAGAGGAGGAGGAGAAGAAGAATGGTCTCAGAGTGAAGACAAGGTAGGACTTGGGGTAAAATTTGATAGGACTGACAAGAAAAAAACAGCTGGTGCTGCAGACTGACCAAGACACACAAGGAAAGAAATACTGAGGGCAACACTGCAACAGATCTGTAAATGCTGATTATAAATTTTGACAGTTTTAACATCATCAAGGCAAGGTACTAACAAGCATCACTACCGTCCACTTTTTCTGTGGTGTGTGTGTTTCATTGTTAAAGCACCCACCTCTCATAAAGTGGTTTGTATCTACTGCTCCTATTTTCCGTACCTCCTCCCCCTTACATGACAATGTATGTGCCTTGTTACTTAACCAGTTGGGATGACAAAAAAGGGTAGAATAGAGATAAATCAGTAATACTGGTTGCAATAAAATTTTAATAGCTTTATAAATATCTTTTACCGGTTCTCAAAATACAGTAAATACCAAGTGGGTATATGTTAGACCATATGAAGCTATGTATCACAAGGTTCCTAAAAGCACAGAATTATGCACAAAAAAAAAGCCACAGATGTAAAAATTAATTTTAAATAACCATACAGAATTTCATGTGCCAATCTTAAAAATTGTAACATTTATAAACAAATGAATGAGAATATGGTTTTTTAGTATGTCACCCTGAAGCTAATGAATGACAATGAAACTGCAAAATTTGAAAGTTCTCCAACTGATGGTGATAAAGATTCAAGTCTTTTGGGATATTACAATGTACTGATAAGCAGCAGTTTCCCACACTTCAGGGGTGCTGTGCTCCTTCAAAATGAGGCTAATATACTGCTGACACAGCAAAACATTCCAGAAAGTTTGGATCTTGCTAATGTTGCTGTACATGACAATATCTGCAAACAAAAGACTTTACCGCCATTCTACACACACTACACAGATGAAATCTTCGATGCCTTCCAAAGATATATGCTCTCATAATGGAGAGCTTGCCACATACAAAAAGCAATCCCTCGAAGAAATCATCCAGTAACAGGGAAATGAAAGGTATTATCAGTGACACAATTTCTATACTGATATTTACACACACCCCAACAGGTGGTAAACAGGTCACATTCAACAAAAAATGTGGTTGAAGGCTGGCATTCCCAGTTTCATAAACTGGCATTTTCTCATAATATATGAAAGTCAGCACAGAACAGTGCTAACTTTTGTTAAGCACGTAGGTTGCTTCCAAGATACTGTATAACAAGCTCCACCACATTTATACAACTCTACAAATGCCTACATTTTAACCATTTGACTCTTTTACACCATGTTAGCTGTATACAAAAGTAACTAATTTTGTTTTACGCTGTATTACATTTGTCTGATTCCCTGATGATAGAACCTTGAGGACTGCAATATTTAGGAAAGTTACGTTTACAAAAACCTAAGGACCAGGTCTGTGCATTTTGATGGTTGAGTGTCATGAATCTGTTATATGATGCACTGCATGAACATTATGTCTGTGAACAAGTTTCAAGACCATAAAACTGGCAGCCTGGCAGAAACATTTCGGCAGCTGCAAACATGGAACAACAGAATTCATCTTGTAATATTTAGCACACTGCACATTTTTTCTTTGTACTACAAAACCTGTTGAGGTTCAAGCTATGTTGTTTACAAAAATGGCTTACCATTAACAGCAATTACAGCCACAAAATAAAAAACAGCCATCTCCAGTGTTTCACACTCACAAATAAATTTTTAATCCATTAACTGTACAAATTTACAATAACACATTAAAAAATTGTCTTCCAAATGGATGTAACATTCTTATACAGAGAACCAATGTGCACAACCTTAACAGAACATTGTGCCTGTGTTTCTTTCTCTAATGACATTCATTACACACAACTGTCAACTTTGTGTAGGTCATACCACAATGCCACACTCAAAATTTTTTTATCTTAAAAAACACCCAATTATTGGTGCCATAAACTCTCAAAGTCAAACAACAAGCCTGCCGAAAAAAAAAACTCATGAATTGAGAAACCATAAACCTTAAAAGAGTGCACCATCTTTGACAATTCCAATTAGATATCTCACGAGCTTATGTTATTCAGCTTATGTCTTACATTATCAATGTTACTCATAAAACATTATATGATATGAATCTGTACTTATGAACAGCCCAGGACATAATCATTATCTTCACCATATCACAATGAGAATGTCAAAGGTGCTCAAGTAATGGAACATATAAGACAGAAAACAAGACTAAGAAAAAGCTGAACTGTAACATATAGCCACTAGTGCCACTGATTCCAGATTTAGTACATGCCAAAATGGCAGCAAATTGAGTCTCAACAAGAAATTCAACACTCAGTTCACAAACTGTTAAAAACAAACATTTTGAAAAATGCGAGACAACTTTGACAGAGATCTTGCTGTTCCACTTCCTTTGCTGCAAGAATAAAAATAAAATGATCTAAAAACAGGTATCAAGCAAAACCAAGAATACAGACCTTTAACACATTTGTTAATTAATGAGTGCCAAACTCCAAGAGGTTAGTGAAGTAATGCTTCTTACTCGGAATGTCACTGTCACATGGTTAATAAATTACAACTACTGACAACAGGTTGACAGCTTGTCAGCAGCACCTTACAGACTGCCCATTCAAAAACATTCGTGTGTACTATTAATATGGTTCTTTTTACTGTTGCTTCAACAGAGACTTACTTGGTTTTACAAGTGGAGATGAACAAATACTACCAAGTAACATTACTCCAGCCAAAGCAATTCCTGATCAAAATCTTGAACAGCATGTCTCTCACAGAACGTAACATAAATATGGGTGTACTAACGGCTGATTTAATTGGTATGCTCAAGGGCAACTTTGCTAAATCGGATGCCTTCAGGTATTCTGAGTACAATGACTACAAAACCCGGAAATCTGCTTAAACAAACAACGTCCAAACCATCACCGAATAGCTTCAACAGCTCTTGGCACTGGATTCAACATGCCTGTCACAATATGAGCTGAAAACTAATGACCACGTGAACATATACACGAAACCAATATGTGTCCATGGAACAGATTCTAGCTAGCTCTCTCAAGGGTCAGCCTCAGACACGGTTCTGTGACATTAGAGTGATAGCTAGCATGTTTAACATACCTACAAGTCCACTCACACTAGTTCAACTCTTTGGTGGCATATGTTTCTAATCAAGACAAATGTGGTATATCTTCTCACTGCAGGTCGGTGAAATGAATACGTTACATTTGCTAAATGCAAACAACTGACAAACACTCACTAAGAACATTAAGTAAGGCTCATGTGAAACATACACGCTAAGGATACTGCTTGCATATAACAAAGTGCCACGACTATTAACCAAATTAACCAAATGGGTTGGCATTTTTATTAAAAACATATTATTTGAACAAAAAAGATAAAAAATTATGAAAGACTCAACATATTGTGGAAAATAAAACAACAATTATGCAGCATGTCTTAAAATTGTAGTAGATTTCCTTCTTGTCTAAATATATATAATGAATTTTAAGGGTATTTCTCACAAAAACACTGGTCTTTTAAATATGTGGAGTTTACTATCCTTCACTATACGAACAAAACTGAAATTTACACTCTGTATGTTTTGGGACCTGAAGAAAGTACAACCACCTTAATAAACAAATCAGTGACATGTTCATAAACCACATGTCAGAAGGTTTGAACTAAACAAAGTTTCTTGGATAACTACATTATTAATACTCTATGTACAACCTAGCCATCTCACTCGATTGACTGTTTGTGGCATTTTGTGTTGGTCTTACGTACATTATTTGGAGAGTAAGTACCATCTGCGCATATCTCTCGCTCATCCTCGAGACTGTCACTTTGCGCACGTGCAGTGACTTCCTCTAACAATTGAGAAGCCACAGATGTCATTTCGTGAAATTTGTGTTATGTTTATGTTTGTTCCTGTGCATTAAACATGTTTAAGACATTTGAAGGGGCCGCCAACTGTGAAATACGGCCTGTAATTTGTTATTTGAATGCTAGGAATGTGCTACCAAGTGACATTCATCACCAGATCTGTCAAGTGTATGGCAACAATGTGATGAGTGATGGCATGGTTAGGAAATGGGTTTGGATGTTCAATGAAGGACAAGAGAACATGCATGATGAGGCGCAAACTGGGTGTCTATCTTTGGTAAATGATGATTTGGTGCGTAAGGTCAATGAAAGAGTGCATGATGACAAACGTTTCACAATTTCTGATCTGTCCCTGCACTTTCCTCAGATTTCAAGGACTCTACTCTATGACACTGTCAGTAGTGGCTAACATCGCAGGTGGCCGCATTCTATGAGTAGGATATACAAAAACTTGCGCCCCGCTACGATAAGTGCCTCAATGATAGCGGCGAATATGTGGAAAAATAGTTTGAAGAATGTAAAATCTGATAACAATAACATTTTATACGAAACCTTACTCTTTTTTTTTACAGTGAAACAGTACTTACTTTCTGAATAAGCCTCATACTTGGGCATGCACAATGATCATTCTCCTCAGTACACAATAGCTATGCAAACAACACTAATAAGTGAAGGAAAGGATGGGAAATGATGTTTGAATTCAAAATAATGCAATTTCCACAAGATGTTAAACTTGAAAATGGTGATAAATGTGAAGTTTTACCGATGCTATTTTAACTACAAGCTTACTGGCAATAAAAATGAACCACATCTAGTAAAACACCACTTCATTGAGTATCAGTATTGTGTATCCTCTGGTGCATTTTTAGGAGTGTTCTTGTAACAAAAGCCTTGCTGCAAACTAGACAATGGTAAGGTTTCTTACCACTGTGGTAACGTTTATGAACAACCAAAGATGACTGCTGTGTGAAACTTTTACCACACAAGTCACATGAGTGTGGGCGTTGACCAGAGTGAGTGCGATCGTGCACCTTGAGGTAACTTTGGGAGTTGAACTTCTTACCGCAAGTTTTGCATGCAAATGGCTTCTCCCCAGTATGTATCCTCCGATGTGACACTAATGATGTGTGAGTTGTTACAGCCTTCCCACATATATCACATACAAACACGCTCCTTTCCTTTTTCATGTGTAACCTTTTATGTGCCCTAAACGTTGGCAAGACATGAAATGATTTTCCACAGTGTTTACAAAGATAGCTGTGATTCTCATCCGGGTCTGGATGTGAGCTCTTCATGTGGTATGTGTAATGTTTCTTGTTAATAAACAGCTTTCCACACACATCACACTGAAAAGGTTTCTCACCCATATGTGCATTCATATGGCCTTCCAAGTCAAGCTTCGAGAAAAAACCTTTGCCACAAGCATCACATTTAAGTCGAAACTGACCTAGGTGTCGCATCTTATGGATCTCTAACGTACTCTTAAAAGCTGTCGCATAGCCACATATATCACAAATTTCTTTCTTGTCTTTATTATGTTTTCGTTCATGTGCACAAGCATCATGTTTACTTTTGAATTTCTTATTACATATACGACATTCAAAAGGTCGGTCCGAACTGTGTGCACTCAAGTGTCTCTTTAGTTTATAATTGAACTTAAAAGCCTTTCCACATTTCTCACATGTGTAGTTCTTCTTATTTCCAGATTCCTTCATTGGGGTAAGTTGTTCATTCTCAATGCCAGGAATTGCCATTTTTACCTTCTGGTCCTCAAGAATTGGTTCTGATACAAATGCAGGCACCATATCAGTGCTAAGTTTCATATCCCATTTAGCAAAAGAATGAGAGTCAATCTCAATTTCTGGCTTACAATTCAACTGGCTGACCTCACCAACACCTGACTGTGTGTCTGATTGATTATTTAACTTAATATCATAAATGCTGTTATCAGAACATTGGTTTTTCAACATCAGGGGTGGTAAAACACACACAAACTCATAATCTGAGCCAGGGCTAACCGTGAATATTTGACCACCTAGCGGACCAACTAAGGTACCTGCACACGAACTTGTGAAGGAAGGTGAACATATGTTTCCAGCAGTGGAATCCTCTGATGACCTAGAAACAAGAGAAACCTATTATGAGTTGTCTTCTTCATCCACCTTAATGGGTGTAATGTCTGTTACTCCGTAATCTGAATCCAGTTCATGTTGCGGTGTAAATGAATCTGCAACTCCCTTTTTCCACCTCTACATCTTCCAAATTTTTCATTCCTGCATGCCAACAGAGTTAGTCTTTCACTCTTCTTTCTCTCACCTTCAGAATACATATTGGCTTCCAATAATCCACATATTCAGTAAGTACTGAATTATTAAATTAATTTCACAGCACCTTTGTCTGCAGTAGAGCACAAAAGTGTCTTGCAGCACACAAAGATAAAGAATAACGGGAGCAGAGATCATTCTGACAAATACGGAAATTTATGTGTGTTCAGTGTGTAGCAATCCAGTTAAGGTCATGATGATTTGGATACGTAGCAAAGGTTGGAAATGTACACACAATTCTGGGGTGTAAACATTTTGGAAATCAGCCCCAAGAGAATGTGATGAGATGTTATGAGAGTATTACAATGGGTATACAGACATGACGTATTGGAATTGTGGGACTAGTGACCCTTTCATTAGAAGGCTGCTGGCAGGCAGCAGTCATGTCGGTAAAACAAACATCCACCCCCTACCCCATACAAAAAGGGGGGGGGGGGGGAAAATAAGTCTTTTTTAAAAAAGGAAAAACCTTTTTTTAAAAAAAAAAATAAAAAATTTTTAAAAGAAAAAGAAGGAAAATTTAAGG
>Ga0123357_10014452_pt1 | contig 10304 bp, 8 predicted proteins | sample TergutEmb28metaG_FD_89873 | JGI IMG/M metagenome (GOLD analysis project Ga0123357, IMG submission 89873) | Embiratermes neotenicus P4 segment gut microbial communities from Petit-Saut dam, French Guiana - Emb289 P4 | ecosystem: Host-associated > Arthropoda: Insects > Digestive system > Gut ... | reverse complement strand
TATCTTAACATATGGACTTTCCATATTTGTCATTTTTATGTGTCGAGTGTGGAAATATACAGTCAGAAATGGCTACAGTACATTCATTATTTCAGTTGTTAGTGATAGTCTAATCCCAGTGTGTTAAAGGTAGAATTCACCCTAAAAAAGGCCATTGGTGCACAAAGGGGGAGTAGAGGTACACTTCTACTCTTTATTTAACCTCGGCTTTGGGTGGCCAGGGCATGGGCAACACCATGCCCTGGCCACCTACCCTCAGGTACCCATTGTACAGGAGGCTCTTTGGGAACCAGGGCTGGTCTGGAAAGGTGTGGAAAACTCACCCCACCGGTATTCAATCCCCAGACCATCCAGGCTGTGACCAGTCGTATCCCAGTGTGCACAGATAAAATATAGATATGGTAATAATTGTAGCAAATCTGCAGGATTAGAAATTCGTGAAGCAAGAAGGTAGACTGTATGAGTTCTGCTCATAGCTTCTTGTTTATATCTATTTCATCTTCTAAAATTAAAATGAAGCACACTCCAGCTCTAAGTACCAGTGATTTGTTGGGTACGTACAATACACGAACAGTTGATACATTCCATGGACTAATTCACATGTGTCTGGGCTACTTGCACTTGCATGTGTGTAAATTTGTGCAGTTCATTGCCCTGGCCCCCATAAGGAATGATGAACTGGGGCCCTGAACATGGAGCAGAGTACCACAAAAACAGAACTTCAAACAGCAGCTGCTCTGCAGTTTCAATATCTCAGGACTGAATGAGCAGTCTTCACCGAGCTGGCAGTAATCAACCCAAGTTAATGCAGTACAGTCCTGAAAGATGTGGGCTCATCTTTCACAACAGCAGACCAGTGTGTCTTTGCAGCTTCAGATGTTGGCAGATGTCATTATCAACATGACAATACAGCTGGTGATAGTTTTGGAATTCAGTTTGTTCCCTGGCCCCGTTGTTGGTAACCCTGGAAGAAATAAAAATGTCAGGTTTTTTTCAAGAGTTAATTGACACCAGACATGATAAAGGCAGGAGGATATGCGTGATAGCTGTAACTTTATTTCTTTAGGAACAATTTAGAATTTAATTTAGGAAGAAAATGAATGGCTAACAAAGTTCATGGAGTGCTTCTTAACATCAAGAGTCCTGTCAATTCATGTATCTGAAACAAATATTCACTGTACCTGCCAAAATGTATGGGCCAGAATAGGCAACCCACACTAAAATAAAGTAATCTAGTGCATGTTAAATGAGCAGTGATGAGGATATTTGGAACAGAAGTGGAGAAAGTAGCAGAAGCAGTTAACTTTGTTGCTCTGCACACTGTGAATGTACGTAGGAGAGCATAGATGCAGCCCATTACCCTCAGACTGGATGGATTTGGTGGTCAGAGTCATGCTTCAGCCAGGAGTGACCAAAATGAAAGAGCCACTGGTGCACAAAGACACCAATCCTGGGCTGGAAATCACCACATTTATACCTGTAAGAATATAGCTATATTTCATTGTCTATGCATAGCAACAAAGAGCTTCCACTTTAAAGATTTCTTTGTCAAAGAAATATAAAAATGTATTCAATGTGAATGAAAGAGTAGTTCAGGCACACAGTACAATTTACGTAGAATTCGGTCGTGATATCTGAAGGGGGAGATATAGGGACCTAAACATAAAGTAAAGGACCTTAAAAAAATATAGTATAAGTTTTTTGAATGGATTCTTCTGGCTCTGGATGGGGTCCAGTTTTGGGCTCTTGACAGCATAGTAACAAAGCTTTAGGTTTATAGAAAGACATGGGATTTTATGACCAGTTGAGCAAATATTAGCTTCTCAAAACAGACTGCTGTATAGAATTCATTTGTTAGTCATAATAATAATAATGATAATAATGTGATGGAAAAGGCTTCATTCATCTCACGTACAGTACATGTGTACAACATAACACATTTTTCATCACATACTGATGCTCTGCTGGTAGAACTACAAGTGCTACACTCTGAATGCTTTCTTTCAGCTCATCTTCAGTGCAAGGATTATTACTATCTGTTTCACACTTTAACACACTTCACAAGTGAAATTTGATTGCAATGGTACAGATCTGCTAAAAAAGGAGGATATATTCTCCTGCTTATTACACTGTAATTAAATGTATTTTGTAAACAACGCAAGGAATTTCATTTAAAATCATATAGTGTAAATTTATGGTGTGTTTTCAATAATTCTTGTGCGTTTATTTTACATACGGGGCTTTTAAAGATGCGTATGGCAATGATTCTTGCTTTGAATACAGTCTGAAATAAAACATTCAGTGTGTGTTGGCTTTTCTTGATATGATTTTTAATACAATGATACATTCTGCTTTGATGGTATTATCGCTAACCGAATTAAAAATTTAGCAAGTAGTAAATAACAAATATATTCCATAATGCCTGGATCTGTTGCAATGTTTTACAGAAAATGACATAGGCTACATCATGATTGAATAAGTGTTCAAAACATGGCTTCAGAACGTATGTAACATTTCAGTGTGACTCAGGAAATGAGTGGGCACAGTAGTACTGGTTGCACTCGCAGCACACCACACACCAATCACAACATCATGTAATAGCACTTTACATATTAAGATGGGAAAACTCTTACCCCTGAATAGTTCATGTATGTACTGAGATAGAAACAAGGTTTGTCACTCAACAGAATAAGTTTGGGTTCTATATTGCCATAATGCACCACACCAAGGTACAATGCACAACCCACTCTTGCTTCAGAGATGCATCCAAAAATTTTCTTTGGGAGGGGCTGACCTTGAGGCAATACAGAATGTATCTTTGATTTTAAAAACTATGTTTTGAAAATCATGTCAAATTCACCAAGCTGACATCTAGTTACATTAAAAGGTCAATTAAAACTAATGGAACAAGAAAAAATTTGACACATCTGAAAGTTTTATTACATTTTTCAATACTCCACCTTACTGGTCATCAAGCCAGTTTCTGTGATTTAGGCTGAAGCATAAATCACGTAGAACCTTTGCTATCGTCGTGCCTAAACACTCCGAATTTTTTCAATTTCGCTTTGGGAGAGGGGGGCTACAGTCGAGTAGGAACCCCACCCTGGGTGCGCCAATGTGTTTTACAGAGCCTGTGAACCAGCAGTGTCTTATAAGAATAAAAGGTAGCATTTCATCTACTCTATCTCTATCTCTCTCTCTCTCTTTCCCCTCCTCCTCTTTTCCCCAATTCATGCTGGTAGTACAGACACTCCTGTCTACTGGTCAAGTTACAACAAGATTTTCTTGTAGATGTCTGCAAAGTAGCACTGATTTGGTATCATTTTTCCTCAATTACCACATTTTCTGCACGTTCTATTCCTGTCAAGAATACAATCTGTTGTCCAAAACCAATTCATGTGTTTGTAAATTGCTGTTGTGCTTGGAAAAAAGCTATCAGCAAAATTTCATCTGGATTTATGATGCATGTTCTTGTATCAGTACTTGGTACAAATGTTGTACACAAACACATCATGTTCCAGTGATATTCCAATCATGGCTGAAGACTGTGTTTCAGCTACAGATGATAACCTCGTGGGAAAATGGTGGCACAGCTGGCTGTGACAGCCAAGTCAAGTGAGTCAGCCAAGTTCCATACAGTAAGACACAAAGCAGTGACCACCAATATGGGTCAAAAGGACCCTACAGTAGAACTGGTCCCCAAGATCAGTAAACGTTTGGAGGTAACTCATCATGGTCAAATATTGTACATATTCCATGCAACAGACATATTACCTCATATTATATTCCAACTAACTGCATGAAAATAGCACTATATAATTTTTATTCTGTAAGCATCCCATATGTTCCTACATCAAAATGCGAGTCACTATATGTTAATAATTGCCCTGAAGATTGCTAATAATAGCCAGAACTTTTAGGAGTATATACCGTAGAATATTAAATATTTATGGAGTTATTATTTTGCAGTTAGTTGGAAAAGATGTAAGTTAATCGGTCATAGTTGATTGATTTGATGAAGAAACAGAATAACTTCGTTCTCAGAAAAATGTAACTAGTTGAGAAATGAAAAGACAATTAAGCTTATGAATGTTGTACAAAATACTTTTCAGTGCATCAGTCATAATTTTGTTAAAGATTAGCCTTCTGTGATGTGATGCTGTATAGTGCGGTAGAGAGATATAAACATTGTGAAGAATCTTGCATCATCTTCTGTCCAAAAGATTGTAACCTGCATATTAACAACTCTTAGAACTTCAGATCTCACGCAATTAGTAAATTTCTTTCCACAGTTGCTGAGAAGAAAATGTGGTATTTGGGAATTACTGTTTTACTGACTGCACACAAAAACATTCATAACAAAATGTATCATAATCATAAACTGATTCATGCAAAATTGTGTTTCAAATTACACAGATTTCAGAGAAATTTTGGCCTGTAAATAGGTTTGATTTTCATCACAGTACATCAAATGAGAGCAAATTAACAAATTGGAACATACCTTAGTTCCGAACTGTACATAGCACCAATGACACACATCATCTACAGTCTCGATAAGAACTCACAATACTGCTACATTAGTCACCACTCCGCAAACACGAAACGGTACCACAATTTTAATAATCATGCATTATTAGCCTATTTTTATATTACTTAAATAATTACAAACAGGATTATATAATATTAGTTATTTTGGAGTGATGGTGACACAGTTAACCACACTTGTATACTTGTAATGAGAGCACAGCTGTGAACATGGACAGAAGAGCGACCGAAACATGTTGGTGTGAATATTATGTAGAATATACACCATAGAATATTAAAGTGCCTTTCGTTGGTCACTGATATACACATTTTTTAAATTGATCTATCTCTCTTCATGTCTCAATGCTGTAAAAATACTGAGAAATTCTTACAGTATGATATTTACATAACTACGTACATAATGCAGAATTAAGGGCAATTAAGGTGTAAATTGTTCCTCTCCAAGGGGGGAGGTGTTATACATACAGGTGTTATACATACAGATGTTTCATAACAGGTCTTAAAAATGTATTTTGATCTGCAGGTTGTATGTAATATTACATACATAAAAGTACTGTCATTTGTAAGAGAAGTATTGTTGTACGTAGGAGAGGTATTGTCATATGTAAGAGGGGTACTGTCATATGTAAGAGAGGTATTGTTACATGTAAGAGAGATATTGTCATATAAAAGACATGTATTGACATATGTAAGAGAGGTATTGTTGTGCATAGGAGAGGTATTGTCATATGTAAGAGGGGTACCGTCATATGTAAGAGAGGTATTGTGGTATGTAAGACAGGTATTGTTATATATAATAGAGATATTGTCATATACAAGACATGTATTGACATATGTAAGAGAGGTATTGTGCATAGGAGAGGTATTGTCATATGTAAGAGAGGTACCATCATATGTAAGAGAGGTATTGTTGTATGTAAGAGAGGTACTGTCATATGTAAGAGAGGTATTGTCATATGTAAGACAGGTATTGTTATGTGTAAGAGAGTTATTGTTGTATGTAAGAGAGTTATTGTCATATGTAAGAGGGTACTGTTGTATATAAGACAGGTATTGTCATATGTAAGACAGGTATTGTCATATGTAAGAGAGGTATTGTTGTATATAAGACAGGTATTGTCATATGTAATAGAGGTATTGTTATGTGTAAGAGAGGTATTGTCATATGTAAGAGAGATGCCATCATGTGTAAGACAGGAATTGTCATATATAAGACAGGTATTGTTATATGTAAGAGAGGTACTGTCATATGTAAGCAGTACCTTGACAATTTCATTTCATGAATGTCACAGCAATGTCATTTCCAAAGACTTAGACTTCAAACCGGGTGTAAACTTCATGTCACCCTTAGGTCAGACAACAAGGGGACAGGCCCTTATCAACTTTACTGTTACAGCAACTTGAATTCCAAACCAGAATATTAGTCTGACCCCCTGACCCAGAGGGGGAATATAATATTTCTGTACCCAAAAATCATTCTTTTAAATTGGAATCTTTGCAATTAACTGGAATCTATGTTTGGGTTTGATTGTGTAATAGTTACGTTCAGTTTGGAGCGGTAGTCTAACCCCCTGACCCAGAGGGGAGATATTATGTTTCCATTCCTAAAATTATTATTTTTAATTGGAATCTTTGTAAGTTATCTACTTTCAAGGATATATGCCTATTATATAACTCCTGTAAGATCTGGCATGAGCTTTGTCACTGTTACTATATTTAAAACAACATATCAATTTCTCCTTCAAACTACTAATCCTTGTTTACATAACCTCATATGTTTACTAGATTTACATTCTGGCTTACACTAACAGAAAATAAAAGAACTGAACTGTGAAGTTAGTTGGTACAACTTGGTCAAGGTTGAATATTTATGCTGATAGAAAGATTTAATTTTATTATCCTCCAGTCAAAACTCTGTGCACGTGATTATGAAACAGAAAATCAGCTCTGAAATGGGCACCCGGCTTCTTTAGTCTCATTCCTACAAGCTCTTATTATGACACGCCCATAACAGAGTAGTCTAACAATATAACATACAAAAAAAAAAAGTTAAAATAGCTATTTGCAGCAGGTAGAACTGTTCCTTGGATTTGAACCATTTTTCCAGGATGGAAACCACCATCTATGATTCCAACATAACCTACAAAAAAAGTTTATATATGTACTGTTTTCCTAGGATAAGCAGAAAATTACACTGAAGTCAAGCAATGTTACACACACTGCATAATGAGCACAAAAGAATCTATAATTTATTCATATATTGTAAGAATAATGTAAATATCTTTCTTAAAATTATAATATGTACATAACAGTTTGTTGTTCATTTTACACAATCACAAATTAAATTGCAAACTTCATTAATCACATTTGGCCACCTTAATGACAAGCAGATTTTTTTGTGAAAATATGGCACCAGTTAGCGACAAGTTAGGAAATGTCCACAAAGCATAAAACTTCAGGTATGTCTGCTCTGTTAACATCTCCAGATTTTAAATTTCCGAACATTTTGAAAAAAAAAAACACTGAATATGCAAGGATATGCAATGTTCCTTTCCATGGTTGACAAAGTGCACAGTACATTTTTCTCTATCTTACACTGCTTGGAAAAGATTTACAATTGATCATCATCTCAGACACAGCAAGACAGACTGTCTCCTTTCTCTATGGTTTCAGCACTTAACTTATAAAGAACACAAACCGAACTGTCTCAGTTATAAAAGCAAATCATGGGGAGAAACAAATGTACATAGGTCTTAATGTAAACTGTCTGGTACTTCCATCTGATTTTAACCAAAATCAGATTATGTTGATAAATTTAGATCCAAAATATTAAACATCATTAAAAAATGCCTGGTGCAGTTCATACTGTTCCATACAGAACAATCGATTTGATGACACTAACAGTCATGTTTTGCAACTTCTCTGCAATTCACTACTTCTGCAACATAGCTGAGAGTAAAAATTAATTATGTGTCATAATACTGCTACTTTATAGTATGAAGAAAATTTGTAATTCCATTTCTAAATTACACACACTTTCATATACATTAACGACTAAAACCTATGTTAGCCAACAACTTTAAAGTTGGGAATAATAAATGATATTTTCATATGCCGTTTCACACCCTGTTAACAGAGTTTCACATTACACATTCGACAAAAACTTTGTGGATTTTATACGAAGCACTACATTTAATAGAGTCAATCTGATACACAACAAATTGCACATTAAAATTCAAAAACACTGTCTGTAACATTTGTTAATCTGTTGAACATAATGACTGGAAATTAAAAGATATTGACATGCAGCAATATCACTTGGGTAATATGAACCAACAGAAGTTTAGGTTTGTGTCATATTAACAAAAGGAGCCAGGATAGCTCAGTCGGTATAGCGACTCGCTACGGACTGGATGGTCCATGGATTGAATCCCGGTGGGGGCGAGATTTTCCACACCTGTCCAAAATGGCTCTGAGGCCCACTTAGCCTCCTTACAAATTGGTACCAGATATTTCCCAGAGGTAAAACGGCCAGAACGTGGCGTTGATCACCCAACCGCACCTAGCGCCGAGGTTAAAGAAAGAGTAGAGCTAAACCTGTACTCCCCCCCTGGGCCTTCATGGCCTGTTCTAGTGTGAACATTACCTTTACCTTTACCTTTACCTTATTAACAAAAATTTAATAATTTTAAGTACACAAAGGTAACTAAACTCATTGCTTGGTCCTGAAATTTGTCGAATGGAAATAGCAACCAAGCAGATGGCCATACAAACAACTATGGTATATGTCAAAAAACGTTAATATTTTCATCTGCCTAACACTTTTCATTCCTGGTTGTCACTTACAGAATTCCCACTCTTGGCTGTTATACCCCCAGTTTTACTTACTCCATACATCACAAATAAAATAAACTCACTGGACTGTATGTGGGCAGGGAAGCCATGCTGCAATGGAGACTAACTTCCACTGGAAAGAAAAATAACACATTTCATCTTTTTCAATTAAATTTAATACTGCTGAGAAAACATACTACTCTGCAATTATGTCCTGATTAACCTTTTGGGGCCGGAATTATTTTTTAAAATTTCAGCACATCCTGTATAAAATGCGAATAAAACAGGAACCAAATACTTTAGAATTATGAAACAAACTGCATTTTGAAGAGAAAAAACGGAGAGTATATAGCATGTTTAAAATATTCAGTATCTGTATTTGTTGAATAAATATATAAAATGCAATGTTTAGAGGTTAGCAGTGCAGTACGACCACTATAGTGGTCATTAGGTGTCAAAGGGTTAAAACAGTACCCCTGTCTGGGAGGTACCTAAATACTGTTTGGCCATTCAGGTAGGAAGGACACACACTAGTTGGGCTGCACAGATTTCAACTGGTAGCAACTTCAATCAAACAGCAAACTAAATAGATTATAATCCATCTTTAATTTTCCTTTAACAAGTCCAAGATTTCAACCAGCTGCATCACAAATACAACTCAAGCATTACAACCTGAGCCAGTTTGCTAGATAAGCATTTCATGTTTGTGATGAGATGACAGCAAATACTGCTCTCCACGTTTGGATGCCTGCTACACTTTCTGTGTAACAGATATAGACACATATGTTTATGCATATGTATAAACTGACAACAACAAGATGCCAAAGTAATGCTGAATTATAGACCAAATGGATGACGATGACTTGTAAGACCTCTGAGGAGAATGTTTACTTACATCCATTTCAAAAATTCTGGAAAAATTATATATACAAGATTGTACCAACACATTAACCAAATTATTATTATTATCATTATCATCATCAGCATCATTTATTCAATCCAATCAGTCATACAATGGCTCTAGATATGTCAAGTACGTCATAGGTATAAAGATAATGACATTATCATACAGTAAACTTCATGTTATTAATAATATCTTTATTACAGTTCATACTGACCTAATACACGTATCCATACACCAGTTGCTTATTTTAACAATTTGTACATAAACAACATTAGATATTATTATTATTTTATTTAGTCCAAGCTCCTATTGCATCAAATCAGTAGCATAAGAATTCTTCTACTGCATACAAAGCATGATTTATGAGAAAAGACTTTATTTCTCTTTTATAGGGTTTATATTCCTCCAACTTCTTTATATTAATTGGTACTTTATTATACAATCAAACTCCCATATTAATTACACTTTTTATAGAGATTTTTATAACAAGGTTCTTTCCCTTATATTGTTCATGATAAGAAACAAGAACCAGTTGCAAGTAAATTCCGAGATACATCAAATTAACACTAGACAGCATGCAAACCTACACCAACCCTCTGTAAATGCAACAAAATACCAGAAGGGAATACACTGTATAGGTGTTAAGGTGTTTAACATGCTTCCCTTTTACATAAAAGCAGAGGTTGATGATCAAAAAAAATTTAAATCCATGTTACAAAAATACTTATGTGAAAATTCTTTTTATTCCCTGGATGAATATTTTGAACTCCACAGATAAAATCTGACATATGATCTGAACTGACACATGAGGGCTTTGGGACACATGTTTCTTCTCTTTACCTACAAGTCTGTATTATAAATATGTTAGTATATATATCCAACCACTGTCTGTAATGAAGGAAAATTTCCTACTTAAAGAATACCTCTAATTGCTTCTAACTTACCCCACTACTTTTATTTATTTCACTCTTACTTTTAATGTTTATTTGTATGCTTATTATATTTTATTACACTAAACAAT
>Ga0123357_10014449_pt1 | contig 10304 bp, 8 predicted proteins | sample TergutEmb28metaG_FD_89873 | JGI IMG/M metagenome (GOLD analysis project Ga0123357, IMG submission 89873) | Embiratermes neotenicus P4 segment gut microbial communities from Petit-Saut dam, French Guiana - Emb289 P4 | ecosystem: Host-associated > Arthropoda: Insects > Digestive system > Gut ... | reverse complement strand
TACTGGTCAGCTGTTCAGTTGTAATAAGTATAGACTGATATTTATATACATTTCTAACCGGTGGGACACACAATACAATAACAGTATTAGCTGTAACTGTAGCTTTAGTGGTCGGTACTGGTCGGCTGTTCAGTTGTAATAAGTATAGACTGACATTTATGTACATTTCTTACCGGTGGAACACACAATACAATAACAGTATTAGCTGTAACTGTAGCTTTACTGGTCGGTACTGGTCAGCTGTTCTGTTATAATAAGTATAGACTGACATTTATGTACATTTCTAACTGTTGGGACACACAATACAATAACTGTATTAGCTCCCACTCTATAGACACACCTGATGTAAATCTGCTTTATTAGCATCTATAACATACAATTTCTTGTTCACAAACCCCTACTGTCCTGCCCCCCCCCCCCCCCCCTGGAAACTGTCAATGTGAAATCTGTTCTCATGAGTTGTCAACAGTAGTTCCCTTATACTGCACAGAACACTCCGCTAGCTGCACTAAACACATCAGCAAACTGACAAACAAATGAAGCTCTTAGCAATATGTTAATTTGTTACAGATGATCCACCACACAATCACCTTCATGGCCATCAGCACATTGCACCTTGCGGTGGCCAGCTTCACAATGGACATTTACAGGACAGATGGTGCCATCTGGAGTCAGACGGAGACCACAACTGACTGGCAGGATCACTCCAGTGGTACAGCTTACCAACAGACTGCGGCTACAAGCACTCCCGAAAGCTTCTCCAATGTGGCCAGCACAACAGACAACCAATTAAATGCGAGCTTAGAAAGTCTTGTTTATTTATTTAGCATCTCAAATTATACTGGTACATGTACGGACTTTCTGTACTCTATACATGTAGCTAATGTGTTAATTCCGAAAGTTGACGAACTTCTTCATGAGCTGATAATTACGACATTGAATTTGTCCATCAAATTTAATATGCTTATGACTGCTGCCTTTGGGTTCTTTTGTACAGGGAATACAATTGTAGGACATAAAGTCATTTCCATGGCTCAGATATACGTCCACAATTTCACAGAATTTATGGTCAGACTGAACGGCAGTGAAGCGGCAATAGGCGAAGAGGCTGTACTTGATACTGTAGCTGATCTGTACAGGACTAGTATACAGCACGTGGAGTCCGTGATGGAACTTGTGGAACCTTTGACTGAAACGTTAATAGAATGGGACAAAATTGTGGAAATGAAACCAATTATACTGCAGCAAGAGAAATATGTCGATTTCTTCAATAAATCTTCAGTGTTGGAATTCATTGTCGGAAAGCAAAAGGAACTGGTCAGATTACGACAGAACATTTTCGAAAGGGCTGAAAACATGTCGGAACATAAACACCGAAACCCTTTCATAAATGTCATAACATCCGGTTTGATACGGCGCTCCCTTGACGCTCAGCTCTTGGCAAAGTTGCTTGAAGAGGAAACCCAGTTCTTGGTCTACTGCCAAACAGAATTGCGTGATGTGCAACACAAGCAGTTCGTGCAAGACACGGTTGTCCCTGTTATAGGAGCTATTGTCTTCGTAGTGGGCATTACGGGTAACGGGTTACTGCTGACCATCTTCGTCAGACACAAGGAAACGCGGACACTCGCGAACTCTATGCTGATAAACCTGACAGGTGTGGACTTCCTGTCGCTGTTTGTAAACGTGCTTTTGGACTACTTGCTTTCAATGCAGCCCTGGCCGTTGGGCTGGTTTGGGTGTAAACTCTTCCATTTCTTTTATTATTTGTTCATTGCTGTCAGCACCTACTCCGTGGCGATGATAAGTTTTCAGAGGTTCGCGGCGGTCTGGAAACTGCCATCACTTGCTTGGTATCACCAGTCACAGAAGACCATGTATGTCTTGGTAGCAACTGTGTGGTGCATCGGCTGCATCCTGTCCGCGCCTCATGCTGTTATTGCTGAAGTTAACAGTAACAGTGGAGATTGTTACACAGTTTCGTTTAAGTACATGGTTCCTGCGTACACAGGTAATCTCATCGTGTTTTGTGTTGTGCCGGTGCTCATTACTGCCGTCTTTTCGGGACTAACTGCCTACAGAATCAGACGAAGTGCTCGAGAAATCCCTGGAGAAGCGACAGGACAAGAGCATTTGCAACACAGACGCATGGTGTCTGCAAACGTGCTCTTCGCACTTACGATTCTTTTCGTCGGCAGTAATGTGCCATTTTTCTTGTTTTTATTCCTGGTATTTGTGGCGGATGTACGTATGACTCGCTGGACGACTGCTTTGGTTAACGGGCTCACGTATTGCCTGAGATTTGTCAACTGCTGTTTAAATCCGATAGTTCTGTTTGTGATGATCAAACGGTACAGAGGGTACATCAAGAGCTACTGTGGAAAGAGGGAGGTACAGTCAGCAATGAGAGTGGAAGCAGCATAGAAGCATCACTGTAAGGATGATGCTGCGTAAAATAATGTCCGTGACTTCACTTGTGACATTGGTAGAAATTGACGTCGTCGCATTGCAAAAGAAGCCTACAGAAACGTGAAACTGTATCTGCAGTAGATACGACCTGTTCTACCGACGTCTAACGACTCTTCAGACTAGTCTGATGAAATAAAACGCGTGTTTTTCAGTCGCATTGCCATACAGTCGTTCGTTCTTTTTCTTGCAATTGACGAGGAAAAATCGGTAGGCGGCGTGCAGGAGTAAAGGGAGTTGTGGGAACTGCGGACAGAATTATCGAAGCAGAAAATTTCGAAGAATGTGGATCGAAGTACGACCGGGCTGGATGTAACAGTTTTTACATATAACTGATTTCCGTTAACATTTCTCGTTTTATAACTTCAGTTCACCCAGCATTCTGTGTTGACTGCATGAGAAGCAACTCTAAACAATCATATTCCAGAAAACGGACGAGATGTCAGCCATCCCCTCTCCGTGACTGTAATTCCCATGTGGATGACATCGGTAGTTCGATCGGTACCGTGTGAAGATGTCAGAATGTGCATCGATTGCAACCGCACACTATCGATACTGAAACACAGGAATTACGGCAGTTAGCTACAGTAGAGGGTGGCAGCACGGCTTGCTGGCCAGGAAGTGTCAGTTGGCTGTACCGGCTGTAATGCGCAGCAGTTCCACACCTACCGGAACAGGGCGGTGCAGCAGTACGCTGTATTGTTGTGTGCGCAATTAACTGTTAGCGCACCTTCGAGTCTTCTGTTTTAATCTAATCAAGTAACTGATTGCCTGCATGGAGTTCTTGAGAAGCGAACAGTTCCTCAGCACGGCAAGAAATTCCCTGGACTTCATGCAAACCCACAATTCATTGCTGTTTTCACCATTTGTCCCTAACCTCAGTATTAATCCAGCCCGACATAACCACGCTAATTTTAATTCTGATGTCAGACATCCCGCTGTGTTATTCAGTAACTGAACACACAAAGTTGATGTGAGGCCAAACATAACCAAGTTCTATTTTATGTAACAGAACGACACGTTGCGGCACAGGTGACGTCAGCCTTAGGTTCACACACAATTTTAAAAACATACTGAGGTAAAATTTACAACGTTTAGAATTAGTTAATGCTAAAACACATCAGAAAATTACGTGTCAGTTGCAGGATTTGCAACAATTGTTTAGTTATTTATAACCAATAATTTCTTCCACTAACAGTCCAAGGCCGTCTGTCATGGCAGTCACCAGTCTGAAAGCCTCGCTGTATATAACACCAGCTCACTTCCAATGGACAGCTGTATTTTGTGTGTTTAGTGTTTTGTATGTTATAAGGTGACACGTCTGCACACTATGTTGAGCGGACAGACGGGAAACTGTTTGTACATTTTACAGCAATATGTTTTTAAAATTGTTTGTGAACATGAGGATGGCCTGGCGTAGGTCGAAGCATGTCGGGCTGTTACATAAAATAGAATTTAGTTGTGTTTAGACTCATCAAATTTATGTATCCATTTTAATAATATCCTCCCATCTATGACTACGTCTTCAAAGAGGTCTCTTTTGTTCAGGTTTCTGAACCACATTCCCAATAAATTTTTCTTCTCCATCTACTTGATATGATCACCCAAATATCTCGAAAGGAGTACAAATCGTGAAGCTTCTCATTATGAAATTTTCTCCAGTCTCCTGTCATTTCATTCCTTTTAATCCTCAACATCTTTCTCAGCACCCTAGTCTCAAACACCCTCATAACATGTTCCTCCACCAATGTGAGAAACTGAAGGATTTGCATGAAATTTGGTATCTACCAAAAAGACACTGTGGAATTTATGTTCTGAGCGAATTTGTTCCCTAAGTGTGGTATGAATGTAAGCATTGCAGTATGTGCAATTGGTTATTTCTGTTGGCACATGTCCAGCAGACTGCCCACTAGTCAGGAATGCCAAAGGTGAAAGCCACCACTGCCAGGCTACAGTCTGCAAAGCAGCAGAGTAGAGAAATATTGTGGGTGATTTGGTGACACTGTTAATTTATTTTATTTTTACTTTTGAAAGGGGGGAGTGTGTCAAAATGTTGCTATTGCATTTGCTATGTATGTCTGTCTGTCTGTCTGCCAGTGGAAATTCCGGAACGGACGAATCATTATTCACAAGATTTAGGCCTAATATTGGGGAATTTAAACACCTAACTAAAAATGATGACAACAACAACAACAACAACAACAACAACAATAACAACAACAACAAGACACTTTACATGAAGACCTACACACATTTCAGCTCACATCTCCAGCTATCACAGTGAAACATTTCGAACAGAGACTGCAGCCATATTAATTACACATTTTATGTATAAAAGCCTGTTACTCTTCCACCCATAAATAACTGCTCCTACTAACATAAGGGGCCACAATCTTCTGCAATTGTCAGATAAAAGAAAGACACTGTATTCAACCAACGGAATAAATGTACAGCCTTACCACAAACTATTACACTGAAGATAGGGGTAGTCAGTTCTTGTAAAACGACGATACCCAGCAAACGATCTCTTCCACTGTGTACAGCTGCACTGATCCAACAGGTGTGTTACTGTAGTGACAAAATACAGTTCTTACACATACTATGTTAGTAACACTGTACTGTACCTACAGCAATGCTATCTGTATTACAGGATGTGAACCAACTGTACACATCACTGAACAACATAAACACACCTGATTTTATTATGAGAATGTAAACATATAAGTTACGATACTTCAACTCAGTAACATTCACTGCACAATATCAAGTGTAACAGCAGGTGGTTTTATTGTACATTTTTGTAGAATTATCTGTATATTGATTGTGTTATTGTTATAAGCTATTCTGATGATGGTCACAGCAGTGACCGAGACATGTGGTGAAGAATAACAGTGTGTAACTGTACATATTGATATGTGCATTTGTTGGTTTGTCAGTTAAGTGTAAAATGTTTGTTACTGCACAGACATGGAACATATAAGTTTAGAATTTTGCTATTGCAATTACCATGCATTTTGCAGAATTTTGTTACATGTGTCCAACAAATGCACAATATACATTAACAATATTTCTTTCTTAAAGCACTCCTATATATTTTGATGTTTATACATCATCTGCAGGCAATCTGTTATTGTGTGTGTTGAAGTTACAAATAAATAACTTGAAAACTTTTATTCAAGTGATTGCTATAAAGAATCAAAATATTAATATCAATAAAACGTCATAATTGTGTCAGATTGTTTACAATTGTTAAACCGTTTCTTGTTTCAGAGTACACAGAACATTGCTGTGTAGTTGGTGGCTGTACACACAGTTGATAGAAACTGCAATTGTTTGTATTGTGGGCTCAGTCACTATTTATGGAGCATTCTGTGTGAAGGTTTGAAGGGAGTTCCCCTCAAACCTTCTGTATCATGTTGATTAACCTTTTAAGAACCAATGTTCACAATGCCAGTACACCCATGTGGCCCAGTGTTGAATCCAACAACCGCCACTACCGGTGCACATTCTTCACAACTTCAGCTCACACAGAGCCACTCATTCTTGCATTCAACAGTGATATGAATCACCACTGGGCCTTAAAACGTTTTGCTTAATTGTGATACAGATATCTCATCCACAAAAATGTGACATTACAAATTGCACAACAGGTAACTAACAGACCACTATGAAAACACATCAATCTTACCAAAGTAACACTCACCCTCTGTGCTGTGTAAGCAAGTATGGAAATAAAATGCCACTTATTGTACTAACTACTGTTGCTCCTATGTGCACAACGCTATTAAAAAAATGGCATCTCAAAATGCAAGCAGAAGAGATAAGGAAAACAGCACGATTATAAAGCAGCTGTAAGTTTATGAAATTCATGTAACAACGCCTCTGTCAGTGGGCAAACATGGAAAAATTATATGTCAGAGTTGTATGGCAGGCTATACTCACTGTTGCCACACAAACATGCTTTTCTGGTTAGCAGCAATTATAAGACACACCATCTTGTAGCTAACAGCAACTCATTCTCATTAGCCACTTAACATCACTTCTGGCACTACAACACAATTCAGCACTTAACTATCTCCACTATGCCCCTCCACTGGTTCCCATCCACACCTTTGCTCTTCCGTCCCTCTGTCGCCAACATTTATAATATAAATGGCACACACTTGCTGTTGACAGTACTACATACGTGCCACGTTCCGCATCACTGTATTTGCTACATCATCTAAAGTGCTTCCAGCTGGCTACCACAGTTTCACAGTGCTCAATGTCAGTTCCCTTTATGGGAAAGGGATCATCAGGGATGGCCAAATCACCAGCTCCTTGACAGCTGTCTCTCACAGTGGCCACACCAGCAACTACCCTTCTGCTGCTGGTACAGCTGTCCAGTTCACTGGCACCCAAGTCTTCTCACTCAGTACAAACAACATGTCACCCTTTACTAACTAAGTAGCATCTGGTGACATACCACACTGCAATTATCACTGTTAACATGTCACACAGCACAGAGGGCAACTGCCATAGAAAATATGGTTGGTATAATTTATACATCATTGGGCATAATGCCTTGAACTGCTTACAGATGTTATTGGACATAATGCCACGAACTGCTTACAGATGTTATTGGACATAATGCCATGAACTGCTTATAGACATTATTGGACATAATGCCATGAACTGCTTACAGATGTTATTGGGCATAATGCCATGAACTGCTTATAGACATTATTGGACATAATGCCATGAACAGCTTACAAACGTTTTTAGGCACAACGCCTTGAACTGCTTACAGACGTTATTGGGCATAACGCCTTGAACTGTCTAAATGCCTGAAAAATAAAGCACATCCTGTACATACAAAAGAAGAGTTTAGTGTCAAAGTGATGTCTTGCAGTTGCAACACCAATCTACATCCACCATCACACATCCAACCATAACTTAACAATTTTCCTCTGTCTTTATGTTCTGTATTCAGCACAGTGCAGCTGCTGTTGCAGCAGACACAGGTGACATGTCATGACCGATCTGAAAGCCTTCATATATTTACTATATCTGAACACCTACACAACAAAAGTAGTTCAGGGGTTAGAAAGGCAAGTTTCATATAATACGTACTAAAGTGACATCAGTACAGCAGACTGCTGAAATGCACTGTTTCAGATGAGAAGAGAACAGGAATTTAAGGCTATTTATTGGTATTGTGTTCACCACTTAGTTTTTAAGTGTTTGCATCCCTGTGCAGCACTTGGTAACACTGCTCTGTCAGTCTGTCTGTCCATCTGAATCCATGTTCGCACTGGAGAACTGCTGACTGGACTCTCTTGAAATCTGACAGTTGAGAAGTTTATGGAAATATGTACTGCCACATCAGTTGACATTTACAGCAGACAGTTCTAATGATGAACTGCTGCAGTCTCTGTGCACACAATTGTGCTGGGCAAACTACGCACTGCTATAAAGCACTGTTTGTAAAGGATAACACAAACTGTCTCAGTACCAGATCAGATGAGCATATAACATACTGGTGTATATATTTCCTAACTTATCTACACAAAACCACAACACATCAGAAATGGATTCTGATCCTGTCTTCAGTAAAACTCAATATAACGCTACTGCCACATAGCTACAGCTCACCTTGTATCACTGATGTGAATAGTAAATGTATGATAAACTGTGTAACTGTCTGTGTTTTAGATAATACATCAGCCTGCACTGAACTGTCCTTGTCTGTGACAATACAGCAGTCTGTCAGTCTGTAACAAATTTTTTGTTTCAAAAAATACAGTAGAATGTCCCAAACTGTGCTTACACACACAAAGTTACCTTAAATGTCTTCAGTCTGCTATATTTCACATTTTGCAGCAGCCAGCACACCTCTCTCAACCTCACAGTATGTCATGTACCATGCACAAGCACCAAATGCACCAACTGCTGCAGTGCAACACCCAAGCTCCCAGCTGCAACTGAAACACACAACACACATACATTTCCACTTCCTCAACACAATTTGCAAAACATCAGAACAGTTTCAGAAGGCAGTTCTGCTCTCCATGGACCCACCACACTACATTCCATAATTTTTGTACTTCACCTGTTGACAGAAGCTCGTGTGCTTATAAAAAAGCCTGACAATGGAAGAATCAAGAAGCTCAATAACATACAGCGGTTACAAATACACACACACACACACACACACTGACACTGCAACATTTTTAGCCCATGTCCCTCATTTCACAAAGACAATGGCCCATTGTCCTCAGGTATCAATAAACTGAGCAAGTCCACCTCTAACAGCCCTGCAGCTAATTCAGTACATGTATATGCATACTTACAGTGTCCACCTGTCTCTATCATACAGCACTCAATGCTACAAAAGACCTGCCTTCACTCAGGAACATCTTGAGGCCCTGTGGCCAATTTACACCACAAACCTGCAAACAGAAACAAATCCTTTTTGCTGCTGCTGTTGTTAGGGTCTTATATGAATATCAGAACTCAGTTTCTGTAGCCAGGAGTTCTTTTATACCTGAAGCCAGTGATGGGTCAAGCAGCTGCATAGTATTTTCAGACAAAGCTCTCCTCTTGTAAAGTACCTGAAGGAACAGAAAATGTGTCACATCAATCATCAGCACTAGCAGCATTCTTCTGTTTCAATAGCAGGACCAACAGTGACTGGGATGAAGCCATGCATCTATGAGAAGTAAGTGGCAATGGCTTTAGAGGGTCGCATCAGGTAGCAGGTAAGGCGACATTACTATATACTTTATTTACCTGCTTTCATTAAGTTTGCTGTCTCACCCCCACCCCCCCAGAGTACAGACATTTCAGTTTCCCTCTGCCAACTGAATAGTGACATACCTGAAATGTATGGTTGGTAGTGGTTATTACAGTTCATCTCACAGAGATGAGTTTATCTTTCAACACTAACAGAAATAAAATGTATACGCACTACTGCATTGATGGGGACACACCGAATCAGACATGGCAGGATGAGTCTGACTCATACAATGGACCACCATACAACATTAACCAACACAACCCAATACAGCCATCTGTGAAGAGTCAACAGAGATGGTTAACTGCATCGGCTGCAACACTCATATGGCGATTATAGCTATAAAGATATGAACTGACTTGACAGAAGACAGCCCACTGTGCTTAAACAGTTAATTCATTTGGACACAACAGTCAAACTGGACTGCATATTTATTGTTATGGTAAGTTACACATTTCAGTGCACAAGACTGTCATCAAGTTACACACACACACACACACACACACACACATACTCATAGACACACACACACATACATACATTCACAGACACACACACGAACACACACACACTCATAGACACTCTCACAACACCCACACACAAACTCACACACACACACATACACACACATACTCATAGACACACATACAAACACACATACTCATAGACACACACACACACTCATAGATACACACACATACTTATATACACATACATACACACACACACACACATACTCATACACACACACACACAAACACACATACTCATAGATACACACACATACTTATACACACACACACACACACACTGTCAGTATGGCATAACATTAAGGCAAGTTGGCATTACTGTTTTTTGGCACAGAAATGCAATAACAAACACTCAGTGTGTGTCAGCACACTTGCCTTATCATCCACCATGCCAATCACATCTTCTCTCCTTCAATTTCAATTTCAATTTCAATTTATTTCACTTTCCATAGATCCTTTTACAAGACAATTGTCACATGGATGTGGAAGTAGTCAAAAAACAAAATAATATAATGCAGGTTACAAGCAATAAT
>Ga0123357_10014447_pt1 | contig 10304 bp, 5 predicted proteins | sample TergutEmb28metaG_FD_89873 | JGI IMG/M metagenome (GOLD analysis project Ga0123357, IMG submission 89873) | Embiratermes neotenicus P4 segment gut microbial communities from Petit-Saut dam, French Guiana - Emb289 P4 | ecosystem: Host-associated > Arthropoda: Insects > Digestive system > Gut ... | reverse complement strand
TGCTTCTCATGTAGCCCTCCCGACTTAAATTTAGTAGTAACCAATTTCATGTTTTGTATACATGTAAAATAACCACTGCCACCGGGTGACAACCCAATTGCAGTAAATAAATATTATTATTATAAAATGCTACACGTTTCGACCATTGACGGCCATTGTTAGGCATGTACAAACAGAAAGGTAAACAGTCGAGGACTTTGAATTGTTATTTTAAAAGAAAAATGTTTTATAATAAAAGATAGTTTTGCCGACTAAAGTGGTTCTTTATTATTTTTATTGTGAAACACAGTGGGATTTCTTCTCTGAAAAGTGGAAAGTTTATCTGTGGAAAACTTAGCCTTAGATGAGAAATACAAATAGATATATCGAAGGGCTTTACACCAGTAAATTAATAATTACGTAGTTAAGAACTCTTAACCCACTGTGTGTGTCATTTCCACTAATTAAATTTATACAAGTAACATTTTTCAGATATAAATTCAGAATCCTGCACCACTTGTCAATACAGTCATATTTAATTTCACAGGAACTTTGTAGCCACGTTTGTGTCACATCACCACGTAAAATTCCTCTTGCCTGGTTTCAGTGGTTTTGGTTACTGCCATCAGACTTGACTTTACGTAATTTTGCGTGATTGTCGAAATGTTTCTCGTGTTCTACATAGAAGGACTATCTAAGGAAACGGCGCACGTCTCTCTAAGATCTTTACTACACGCAATTTTAGTACGCGACTATAAATGTCACATCATTGCTCTCGCCCCTCTTGTACCCCGTTCACTGCTAAGTGATAATTAAGGGGCACAGATTTACGTGTTCTGAATACCTCTCCTATATTGAGTTCAAAGAGTGACACGACAAACCTTACTCACAATAATAAAATTCACAGTCATTAGACAGTTGAAATAGGTTATGTGTTTTGTTTGAATAATTCCTAATACATTTTTTTTCCTGTGGCGTTGCGGCCCAACACGGACCATGGCCTCCTCATTCTTGAGGTTTCTAGTCACACACAACGACGCACCACAGTCGGTAGGACTCCTCTGGACGAGTGATTAGCTCGTCGCAGAGACCTCTACCTGACGACACACAACACTCACAACAGACAAACACCCATGCCCCCGGCAGGATTCGAACCCACGATCTCAGCAGGCGAGCGGCCGCAGACATACATCTTAGACCGCGCGGCCATTGGGACCGGCTGCTAATACATTTACTGATCTGAAATTCACGTAAATGACGCATGTGTCCCACCTTTCCTGTTTGGTTTTAGGTGTACTCGTGGGAGAGTTCATGGCCATATGATGAATGCGATCGCTATTTAAGAAGCTTCTCTGAAGATGTGATGAACATCTTGTTAACTGGAAGGTTATAGTATAGAACACAGTAGTGCCTAATCCGAGCATTTGAATCAAAACTGTTTGTGAAAAGCTGCAGATGGCGACTTAGCTGTATGCTCGACTAGATGCTGCTAAAGCTACGAACTTATAGTGTTGTTCGATTTTTGGCTGTTGGAAATCTTCAAACTTCACAACGAATACGGACCGTGAATTAGAGGATGCAGTGCGAATCGCATCATCCAGAATCAACTGATTAAAATTCAAGATTTATACACACGCTCGACTTTGCAGGATCGGCTGTCAGAGACATCTCCTGAGTTATGTGGCAACTAGTTTTTACAAGATGGTTTGTAAATGTTTACTATTCTTGTTAACGATTTATTTACCTGTGCCACCTCTATCTAAAATATCGTGCAGGTATTAAAGCTATTAATACGAATACGAGGCACTTGAGGAAAGATAGCTGAAAGAGAAAAACGTAGTACAATCACATAAACCTCTCCCTGCTCCGCTTTGTTCACCACAAATCCTACACGGATTCCAGAGAACGAAATCGGTCAGCGCAGTGACAGGCCTAGCGATCTCCATCCAGTGTTACATCAATCCATTATATACAATTACATCCTACTTATTTAATATCCAACTTAATACTACACGCCCTAGCTGCGCCTAGGTCGTTCTGTCTAGGGTTAAAGAAGGCAATGCAAACTAAAGGCGAGTGGTGCTGCTGACCTGCAGGAAAGGCTGTGAGCAGCAGACAGGCTACGCCGGCAATTACTTGCGAGATGCAGATCGCGCTCCTTCTTCCAAACCGAATAACGTAGACACACAACAATGTCCCGGGCACACCTATGCTACCTGAAAATTTAAATAAATTATAAGTAAAATTATTTATAATTATAGAGATTTCGTATTTAGGGTTAAATATAATATTTCGATATTAAGATAATTTCTCGTAAGCAACTTAGATTTGAATGGAATGTAACAGAAGAAAGGAGTAATTATCATTCATGCTTGACCTAAGCGCTAGATAAAGGCACGTAGTTTCACGCTTCCGCTGCTTTACGACCGTGCATCCGCTGCGGTACTGACTGAATAGGAAGTTCGGCACTAGAGCCGGTCTGGGCGCTTTTGCTTTCAAGCATATATTAAAGTGTATATTTTTGTATCTATGTAGTTATATATCATGACATAAATTTTATAAACACTCTATAGGCTCTGAGTGAAAGATGTCCTTTTTCAGTTTATTTATACAAGTGCAGTAAAATTTCAACATTATATGCTATTCGTAAAAGCAATACGAAGTTTCACAACTCCTTGAACGAAAGTCCTTGTTAGTTGTATATAGCACAATTTTAGATTTTTTTTTAAACTTTGGAGAGCCGAGAATGTGTTAACATTAACATTAAAGCAACAGAGTGACTTTTACTGGTTCTGGTTAAGTGCCAGTTCCTGACTCTGGTGAGTATGAAAGGTAATGTTTGGGCGTCATTTAACGGCGGTAATTCTTGACCGGTTAGGGAGTACCGCCTTCCAAAGCAGTTTTCTGGCCAGTTGACAGTAACATGTCATTACTGAAGCCTTATTTCTTATGTTCTCTAAGGCTACATAAAGGCCAAGAAAATTCACAGGGCAGCTCCCATTGCTCCAGAATCCATTATAAAAGCCAAATAAAACGGTCCCCATTAACCACCTTTTCAAAATTAAAAATATTTACCTGACCCTTTGAATCGACGGTCTTTTTGCAGCATCACAACAAACGAAGTTTCTCTCTCATCTACTGCAATCTCGTCTCAGTATCATGGACAAGCAAGCTTTTTGTCTCATGTACTGTCGTGTTTTTTCAGCATCACGAAAAACAAAGCTATTGCCTCACCTAATGTTGTCTTGTCTCAACAACACTAAAAACCAAATTTTCTGTCCCACCTGCTATAATTGATGTAGCAAAGATATTCCCGGCAATGTTGCTCAGACTCTGTGAGAAGCCGTAGAAGATGAGGCCGGCGAGGAACCAGGTGAAGAAGAGCGCCAAACTTTTTCGACGCAGGTTCGGTGTGCGCAGCAGGTCGGCCAGCGTCGTTTTTTTGTCGCTGTTTTGAGCTTCCCGGTCAGGCCTGAGTCTCTGGATAAGCTCCTTGATTGCCGTCACTTCACGGCCGTTCCGTCGAGCTGCACCTTCCAGGATTCGGAGGGCTTCCTTCTCTCTACCCACGGCCAAAAGCCACCGTGGGGACTCGGGTGTGAACCTGTGACAGACATCACAATGACACGCAGAACAAAAGCATGATATTAAGGATTTCTGTGCATGAATACAGAAAGAAATAGTTCAATTCACAATTCAACTATTACATTATTTGTTCCGAAGAAAACTTAGGAATGTTTGTAAAAATGTGGAATATCTCAGTGTTTGCCAACCGGCAAAGCAAATTCCTACCGTTTATTACATTCCATTCGACATTACATCATACTTTTTACTAGAGGTTCAAGCTTTACAGTTAATGACTCCTCTTCTTCTTAGGGATCTTTTGTTAACTAGACGGTTTACATTGATTAATATTTTTCTCTTTTCCGCTGCTTTAACGTCGTGACCGACAGAGAAACGACCACGGCATCAAGTCTATCCTTCGGTTGCTGCTTCTCACAGTAGTGAAAAGCAGAAGCTCTGTTAAAATTTCCAGTTCTTTGGAAGATGGATTTAAAAGGAGCCTTCAGCAATGTATATAAGGAATGTCACTGGTTTATTGCACGTGACGCCGCGTAGCCTGGCAGAAATGTCCAAATGTTAATGTACCTACTCTTACGATGGAGACAACAGGATCTGCAAATGGACTGTACATTTCTACCGGGCGGCACGGACTGACACGACAACTTGCACTTTATTATATGAAACTTCTGAGCTGCTGCCACGAGACGGCATGGTGACCGAAACACCCCAATTTAAACTGCTCTGTTTCTGCCATCAGAACACTAATAAACAAAGAGCAGTCAGCACTGCTTTACTCACCACCAATAGACAAGAAAGAGTGCGGAAATTGCAGACAGCGTGAAGTGAAAATCTCGCCAATCTCGCTGCAGATAAGAAACTCCAGCCATGATACAAATTCCAAGAGGGAATGTAATATGATATAAAATTGATATTGTTGATCGCCACTGGTTTCCGACAATTTCCATTACTGTAAAAAAGAAAAAGAATTATCTTTGTAAAGTACATGTAACGAGGCTTGTTTAAAAGAACGCTCCAAGAAGTAAAGTTCTTTATTCAAGAGACTGAATTTGACCTGCACAGCGTGGGTACAGTCTCTTGACAAACCCCAGGACGGTCGGGGGAAAACATATACATCCTGTCAAAAACATGAGGCTCTATCACTACATGTTGTAGTTTTCTTAAAAAATAATCATTGCTGTCTGTTAGGTGTTTCGTGTAGAACAGTCTAAAGTCAAATTTATACACGGCTCTGAGCACTCAGAGCGTCAAAGAAAATAAATCTATTATCTTTCACTCACACAACACGAGAGGATATGTCGGTTACTGGTCACAAGCAAAGGACTGTCGGCGCAAGCCTCTGTCAAGGTTAACTGCAAACTCCATAGTCGCTACCTGTACAGGGATATGTTTGCTTGCCTTCAGAATCAAGTAAGAAGCATTAGCTAAAATCTTCAAATACAGACTATCATTAAAACTTAACAATTAAATTCGGCACACGTTCATGTGATTAAAATAAATTGGGAATAAAAATTTGAATCGAAAACACACACACTTTCTCCGTCTCTCTCTCTCTCTCTCTCTCTCTCTCTCTCTTTCATCGTTTGAACAGCAGTGGCTACCTCCTATATTTCCAAGAGTATGGAGGAAGATCTTAATATCTCTGACTGTTCTCTGTTAATTCTTAGTAATAAATATGAAACAGGAAAAGTAAACGGGACAAAATTACATTTTTGACACACAGTGTTCTAACTATATTCATTCCTTTACTCATACTCATTTCACTATCTTAATCTTGTTACGGGGAAAAAACTCTCTTATAACAGAAGACTGATTAAGCGAAATGTCGCTTTGCCGCACGTCACTTCAGTCTGACTATACTGTAAATCTGACACGCAATAGTAAACCATATAAAGCAATATTTTCCCTTGAAGATGATACAGTGCTGGTGAAACATATTGGATATATAAATATAAACGTATAAATTACTGTATCAGATTATACTGGTTTCAAAATTGTTACTTTATAAATTAAAATGCAAGAGTGTAGTCTACAAATAGTAGGTTCAGGATACGGTACCCTGGTACGCCTAGAGACATAAAGAAAACAAGAAAGAAAGAGCTGAAGAAAGAAAGAAAAACAGAATGTTTACAAAAGGGATGGACAGGTAAACAGAGAGAACTCATGTATATTTAGACTATGTTAATATGGTACATGTCTGCTCTTGTGAAATTAACAATTTTCTAAATTTCCGGTTCATAGCCATTTGTGATCAAAGAAAAAGCCCCAAATTATTATTATTATTATTATTATTATTATTATCATCATCATTAGCAGCAGCAGAAGCAGCATTGATTGCATTTATTTACGTTGTACAATTGCCGTCTCTATTTGGCGTTATAAACGGAAAACTATATAAATCTCTTCTTTGAAATTAGGGGATCAAAGTTTCAGTAGATGGCTGGTGAAATAACACCCCTTTTATCAGAATATTTTCCACCAAGGTCTGTAGTCTGTAATAGTATTCTCGCCATCCCCAGGAGGTGCAGTGAGCAATCCCGAAAATGAATGACCTCGCCCTGATCACCTTACGGTCGCAACGCTCAGGGCTCTAAAATGAAAGGCAAAAATGTAATGGCATTCAACACACAGGGCTTACGTGCCTTCGCTAATATGAAAGAAGGAACAAGGAGATAATTATTTACAAAACAGTAATTTTCCCACTTGCGGTTTAACAGAATATAAAAAGGCTAACTGGACCTCGTACCGGTGTAATTGGACCGCCAACGGCAACTGTTCACGGAACACCAGTTGGGAAAATCTGGTCTAGTTGACAGGTTATCTTTTTTACATCAGTTTAATAAACTGCAGTAATACCAACCTAGAACAAAGCTGATGACCATTGTGCCTCCAGTAGCCACAGCCGTGATGAACCGAGCAACTAGGAATGCGCTGAACCAGGGCGAAAATGAAGACAGAATGCCGGCACCAGCCTGTACCCCTACTGCAATAATGAGTGGCACTTTGCGGCCCATCCTGAGAGGGAAGACAGGCAAGCATTACAGTCTAGACTGTGGTAGGGTCTTCCGGTCACAACTCGCCTTATTATTACACCACTGATGGCGAACTGTTGGCAGGGAGGGAAATATGTCAGAACCGGTGACTGCAGGTCTTGTCTGTATGCACATCTGGAGTCACCTGAAGAACAACATGTCATCGGAAAGTATGGTTCTGCAGAGAAAGAGTGTTGCAAGAAAACATAACATTGTATTATTATGTCAGTTAAGTTGAACGAAGAAAGATACAAAGTTAGATTTAAGAAGACCTCTTACAAACAAAGGGGGTTACATACGGGTCGCTATAAAATCTACATACAGCACAAGAACTGAATAAATGTGTAACAAGAGTGCAGCAGCAAATTCCACACAGCATCTAGTGAAAGAACAGGGATATTTGGCATTACGGCCAAATCGAATGTAAATTTTGACGTAAATTTCGAAGCAGGCAGCGATGAGTTAACGCTGTTCTTGTATTAGATTATGAATTTTTTAACATCGATGTGCACAGGAAATCATAAATTAATTAAAAGTTTGATAGGTAAAACTCAAAGGAAAAAACTTCTTTGAAGTTCTAGATATAGACTGGAACATAATGTTGATACAGATACTTCTGCTTCCCCTACCGATATCTGACCCCATTTTGTGATTCTTACCTTCACTCTGATCTTCCATTCTTCATTCGCTAAGACTTGTGGCCACCATAAGTTAGTCTGTAGGTAAAAATCGAATACTGTGAAGTGAGAATTTGATTGCTCTTGCTCTTGCTCTGACAAACCACCGGACTGGCTTGGGAACTCGAAAGACAATGCCGACTGTTGACTTTGGGCCTTTATCTGCTAACTTACCAAGGTCCATGCAGAAAGGTTTGAGCTGAATAAACCTAATTTTTAGTAACATGGTCAATATGGAGTGTAGAGTTTATGTGCTGAGAACAAATACAAGGGCTGTAAATACTCATGGAAATAAATGTAATTGAATAATCTTCGTTGTCACCACACTTCCCCATATAAAAGTCGCCCGTTTCGACCATAGAGAAGTATCCTTCTCATTCCGAGCAGAGGTAAGAAATTCTTCTGTACTCCAAAGCAACAAGACGTGCTCAGGAAACCATTCATCTCCTATTGAACTGGTATCTGGGCCAGTTCCCTGGAAGAAAAGCGGATAGGACGTGAATATGAACACTCACTCCGTTGTATGTAGAGTTTAAGTATGGAGGAAGCTATAATTTACTCCTTCATATTCTTCACGACCTGAATAGTGACAGCTTCTTCTTGTCACTTCATCTTTCTCTACGTCACAGGACATGTCGTTCATAAATTTTTTGAAGTGGCATTCAGTACTGAATAAAACAGAGTCCTTCAGAAACTGACAACTGATAATGTAGTCAGAAAATTACCGGCATTCTGCACAAATCCAATGGTTCATTCCTGTGTTAACAACCAGCCATTTTACTCAATTCTAAGTGCGATAAATCCGGTTCATGCTCTCATACACTTATTTTTTGCTACTCATGTCAATATCGCACTGACATATAAGCGTATCCGTAAAGTGTTTTCCTCCCTTAAGTTTTGCCAGTTTTTGTTTCGTTTCCATTTTCATCCTCTCCCTCATGAGTGATAAGCGACCATTATTGTAACTTCCTTAATTTTATAACTTTATTAATAATTATTTGATTAAAAACTAAAATGTAGGAGCTGTTTACTGCATAGTTCTCCACACACTCTTGTGTACACTACAAATTTTATGAATGTTTGTTTGTTACGTGCGAAACGTGACTTCACTTCCTGTGGAATGAGGACAGAAAACACTGTACCCACCTGTCCGCAGCAATGCCAAACACGATGTTGCCCAGCAGTACTCCCAACATGAAAGTCGCCTGCGTTACGTTGGCCAACATGGAACGACTGCACACCAGGTTCCACTGCAACAGTCACATGCAGCTTATTACAAACTGAAGGATTGCACAACAGAATCCACTGCGTTACGTGCAGCATTAGCATAAACTGAAGTACTGCTCACCAGTATCGACTGCAACAGTCACATGCAACATTAGCTTAAATTAAAGGACTGCACACCAGGATGGACTGCAACAGTCACGTGCAGCTGTAGTACAGAGTGAAGTAATACACAGGTTTGAAAATCGACATGCGGAACAACAATATTGGCCGAGGGTCTTTTATTTTGTGCCGTCATTGTTTCTCTCCATGACAGGCAAATTCCCAATTTAAAATTCCTTAAGAAAGATGTCTTCAGACACTGCAAAGCCCGATCTATTTAAACAATGTTTAAATAATACAAGAATAAATAAACACAAATTATATTCTCATAGTAACAATGTACTCAGTTTATTTCAACAACCAAATTCAATGACGCTAATTATAAATAAACATTAGGTGCTTATATCCGACGTGTTTCCGTGCAAGTGTATCATCTTCAGAGAGAACAGTGCCAATTTTGAAGTTGCTAATCACCTTTGCTTCTTGAACACCCATTATTTTAAGCACTGTTCTCCCTGAAGATGGCACATTTGTACAGAAACACGTCGGAGATAGGCATCTAGTGTTATATACATAATTAATACCGTGAATTTATTTGTCCTATTAAACCGAGTGCATTGATCTAGAAAGTTCAAGGAATGGAAATTTTTAAAATAATTTTCAAAGTACTTTAACCATTTTAGCAACTGCATACTTACCACAAATTCCATCGACATTTCTTGAATTTCGTACTTCGACTCAAGCTAAATTCGATTTTTAAATATTCAGAAACGCCTTGACGTGGCCGGCATTAATTTCTCTTTTCCACGAGGACAGATAAGTTTGTAAAAGTACGATGTACAAGATCGAGGGCGGGTTCATGGACTCTGACAATTTATGCACTGTGTCACCGTCAACTGTTGTGAAAAACGTTTAAGTAAAATACTGACCTCAGTTACAATGTTTTCCTTGAAAACCTCCCGGCTATATTCCCAGTTCTGACATGCGACAATACCGCCCCTTTGGGCTGCATCTCCTAAAATATCACTCGTGTAGTTAAGGTCGTATATCCTGCAGGCGTCGTAACCACCCTGCAAGCACAAAGAAAGAAGCAGGAAGCACACCCGGATAAAATAACAAATAACGAATAGACATGTACAGAATCTGAAACAAGTAGAACAGAAGGCTTTGACGCTTTGCAAGCTTAAGAGTTTCCGGACTGGATCCTGGGAATATAAAAGTGTGTTGAGTACGTACAGCTTTCGTGTTCACAGCCAAAAAAGCGAACGAATTCATGAACCAATCTTGACGGAAGTCTCTACCACGGATGACAAGTCTGTGGTGCGGGTGACCAAAGTGATGCGTGGGACATACTTGATTCACAGACTAGTTGATTTTATGTGTCTCCTATTTCTCTGTACGGAAACGAAATCACTGAAGGTCAAAACCAGCAAAGAAATATTAACCCTTCGCGAGTGCGGTACGAGCCGAAGCGAATGAACTATGTCAGTTATTATGTTATAGATACAATTGTTTGTATCATTTATGCAGTGTGTAATATCTGTTTCTGTTTATAATGTAAAATTGATATGAAATATGATCTTCTATGTTTTTTTTATTATACCATAATTAGCAATCAGAGACAGTCTTACATAATCTCTATGAGCTAATGTGTTGTGAAGTTGGCGGTGAGCTAGGCGACGTCCAGCGACGCTGCCTTAGGGATTGT
>Ga0123357_10014446_pt1 | contig 10305 bp, 7 predicted proteins | sample TergutEmb28metaG_FD_89873 | JGI IMG/M metagenome (GOLD analysis project Ga0123357, IMG submission 89873) | Embiratermes neotenicus P4 segment gut microbial communities from Petit-Saut dam, French Guiana - Emb289 P4 | ecosystem: Host-associated > Arthropoda: Insects > Digestive system > Gut ... | reverse complement strand
TTACTTTGTCAACCAACAAATGCACTTACATAAAATAACACACTAAAACACTTAAAATCGCTCCGACATGTTTCGATCCTTAGATCATCCTCAGGGAGCTACGTTATTCCTTGCTAAAGTCACCTCAAAAATATCCATAAAACTCCTTTATATTAACAGGGTGTTGTGGCAGCATGTCTGCAATATAAATTATACTTAATAAGTATAATTTATATTACAGACATGCTGCCACAACACCCTGTTAAAATAAAGAAATTTTATGGATATTTTTGAGGTGACTTTAGCAAGGAATAACGTAGCTCCCTGAGGATGATCTAAGGACCGAAACATGTCGGAGCGATTTTAAGTGTTTTAGTATGTTATTTTATGTAAGTGCATTTGGTGGTTGACAATTAAAGTAGTCCGTGTATCTCTTCCGCCTCATCTCTGCCATAAAACTGTTTTCAGAAGTTAATTGTACTCCCAATAACTGAATATGATTAATCACCACAATTTCTACTTTTCTGCTTGCAATTTTAGGCTTGGCTAGTCCAGATTCACTCACTAACAGAGCTGCAGGGAGCGCGAACGAAACCTTTAGAAACCTGGATGGCAAAAATGTGCAGGTACTGTACACCGCATTCTCGATGGGGCATGCAATAATGAGACATACTGACTGGACAAAGGCGACTGCTAAGCCATGGCGGTGAATTTGGTGTCCTAAACTTAATACTAACGAATGTGGCTTCCAGACATCAATCGCAAGAGCATACACACCCTCGCCGTAAACGTAGGTGGACAATCCGCCAATAATAGCTATCTTAATAATAATAATAATAATAATAATAATTTGAGAAAGTTAATTTTAAAGATGGTGCCTTAGTCTACAGACAATGCTGCTTCGCATATGCTCAGCAGTTTCACGTTCAAAAATCTCCGTCACGATAAACCCCTGTTCTCTGTAACGTCGAGAGCGTCTTCACAACTAATGCTATCAAAGTCGACTCCCAGTTTTATACTGCGCAACGGAAGAACGAATTGTCCAAAGTATTTTAAAATTAACATAGTACCTCCATTTGTGAAGGCCCTACAGTTACCGATACATTGCATTTTATCCAAGATATGGGCAAATGCTTAGAAATTTACAGCTAACTATGATGCACCATCTTTGGAGTATAAGGCTTGAGGTTTTCAGGTTGGTGCAGATTCAGTCTTGTGTTGAAAATGTAAACCATTTATAAATTCTTATTGCTGATTGAGCAGCGAGCCAACAGAATTTTCCTTATGGATCTCTTTCTTCTGCTTCTTCATCACATACGTATTGATCCCTCTAGACTCTTCCAGTTCTAAATTAACCTCTGAAACTACGTAACATAGGCATCGGAGGTTGACTAACTATGCTTCCACGTGTCACTGATACTCTGCTCAGCGACAGATCTCATCGTGCCTTAGACGTCTTCCACCTGGAAAAAGAAAAGGAAATAGATATACTTTTATGGCATTACTATTACCGTTATAATTGTGCTAGAGGTTACATGACATAAACACAAGAGGTTTGGTAGAGTAAGTTGCAAATAATTCGTTTCTGATACTACTACTACTACTACTACTACTAAAGTAACAGCAATAGCCGCTTGACTTTCTTCTGTAACTTGCGAATATTCTTATCCAGCATCGCAACTCACTATACTAGCTCTGTACAGCTACTTATCGCGCGGATCAGGTTTCTCTATGAGCATATACGTCAAACAAATATAAGAAAGAATGAACAGTGTAGATAAACATTCAACATGTAAGTACACGACTGTGCTAAAATTCATCGAATCGGAAGTGTCCAAGATTTCCTGATAATGTGTATGAATGACGTATTTGAATGTTTTGAAATAGGAACGAAGTGGGTGACGAAGCGACCTCATGTGTCAGTTGATATGGCTTTCCTAAAACTGCTAGCGTGCCTTCGTAACGATACTTATGGCACGATGCAGAGGTCAAGCTACAGAACACTGCATAAAGCCACTAAAGTACACAGAGCGAAGAGCGACATTCAGCGACTGATCCGCACAGTCTGGCCTTTTGCCAGCGAAAACAACAATCTTCCCAGTCCCAGCAACTCTCACAGAATCTTACGTCACTGCAGTGCGTCGCTGTTGAACCAGGACGACGGCGTACGGTGTAACGTTAAACGTGGACTGCCTGAAATAACTGAGCAATCATTTGTGTAATAAACTGCTAGATAATTACAAACGAAAAAAGAGGCCGTGGAGTAGCGCGTGAATATTGTGGCAGCCCTTCATATGACGGTCGCGTAATTTACTCTATTTATGAGTAGTTTCGGCTAGGACCTATGTTGTATTATACGTACACTGAAAGGAATCATTCCTCCATCCAAATTATTCGTATCAAAGTCTTAAAGTACACACTGTTTTAAAAGTTAACTTTCGTTCGAAACAGACCAAAGAGTATCAGCATGGTACCTGAAGGAGAAGAGAGAGGGAGGGAGAGAGTTAATAATGAACAAAATGGAGGGCGAGAAGTAAACATTTGAAGGAAGACAATGACCTCTGTGAAGGTTGCACCATAGAGTAAAGGTGAGGTCTGTCGACCCCAAGGATGGTAATTCTGTCACGCAGCGTCCACTGAAACCTACCTGATGCTGCCACGTGGTAACAATTATGAACAGGAGGTTACGAGTTCCGCTGCAGAAGCGGAGTCACTAATTCAGACCCATCACGTGATCGTAGGAAATAAAACGTCTGGGGAACACGGCCATTCTGAACATACAGTAGTATTTTGTATGTGGTTGTTTAAAACGCACTCAGTAACTCACACTACATACACGTAGTCCTGTCTTTACGCCTTACTGCTTTGATGTCCCTTGCCAATATACACTTCTTAAACAAATCGTTTGGTATACATATATATATATACACACACACACACACACACATATAGGTGGGCCGGGTAACTCAGTCGGTATAGCGACTAACTACGGGCTGGACGGTCCGGGATCGAATTCCGTCCAGCCTCCTGTAAAATGGGTACCAGGTCTTTCCCGGGAGTAGAGGCGGCCGAGGCGTGGGGCTGGCCCCCACCCCCATCTAGTGCCGAGGTCCCAGAAAGAGTAGAGCTATACCTCTATTCACCCTAAGGGCCTTCGTGGCCTATAAAAAGGGTGAAACCTACCTACTTACCTATATGTATATAGAATCCTACCAGTTCTTCCATATATGCAACAGATCAAATATTGTTTAGTAACTGTTTTTACAACAACAATTAATGTACTCCATGATGATGGACCAGTAAGGCCGAAACACGTAGCAGTTTAATCTTTTAAAAATAAAAATATTATTGTGAGAATGAGCCCTATTTGCTAATGCAGTAATAACGAAAAGAAGTACAAACGTGCTGAAACAAAATTCTCTCTTACACTTTGTATACCACATCCTAAAGATCTGCGAAACAGAAATCACGTGTATGTTTCATACTGTTCTTGAAAAACTTCTGATGTTTTCATATGAGCATTATTCGATTCTGTCCATAGTGTATTTAAAAAGAAAAAAAAAAACCCTTTTTTTTGTTCGTGGGCTTTAGCCGCCTAAATTTTCGCCCGAAGTCAAATTACGACATAGCTCTTCCTCAGAATGTGTGATATGCAAGTTCTTAGAAACTTAGGGAGAGGGCGGGGTACGTCAAAACACCGCTGTTTGTATCCTACTTTATTATGCTGACGACGACATGTTTCGGCCACTGTGGGCCATCTTCAGGTCACAAAAATATATACTATGATCATACTCTGTATAGTTTTCCTCTATACACATTTTTACGGCCTGAAGATGGCCCACAGTGGCCGAAACATGTCGTCGACAGCATAATAAAGTAGGATACAAGACAGCTGCGTTTTGACGTACCCCACCCTCTCCCTACTTGCTTATAACACAGCGGGGATGATGCATCTAAAGATTCTTAGAAACTCGTAAGAGAATTTATTACCTTCAGGTATTTGTAACGTACAGGAAAGAAAAAAAATCTTCTAGCCTCTGAAAGGTACTTCGCGTTAAGCATTAAAATTTTGCTTTATTGTACAACATGAAGTAAAGCATTCAGATAAGTTTTTTACATTCCCTAAAAAATGCTTTTGTCTGAAATATTTAACAAGCCCCCATAATCAAGTAATTTCAATTCCACGACATCAAGAAAGTATATGAGAGTTACAGGTTGAGGCCCATTCTTTTCTAATCTCGACAACAGATACAAATGAGCGTTTAGCTTCACGCTGCGTCTACTCTACGCATCAGAATGTAAACATCGGTACACAAGGAAGCAGGATAAGTCCTAAAGCTTTTCTGGACATCGTGAGAAATGTCTGCTCCAAAAATAAATCAAACCCACATTCCCCCGTATCACAAAATGCGGTCCAGTCACTACACTCACTGAGATATATTGGTTTTCAGTGTGTAAGAACTTACAGCGTAACATCGAGGCACGTTCGTACAACCATGGCTGCCGTGGAAAAGCAGCAAATATTACACATTCTGAGTGTTTGTTTGCAGCCTTAGTTATCTATCTTGCAATGCGCATGCGCCGTGGCCTGTCCGGTTCTACTGATATTTTCACATTATCTCATATAAGAGCACGATTTTCGGACAAACGTTGGGGAACACAAGTTGCGTGTTTTGATTTTCTCTACATCTTTATTTTGAAATATTTCCCATTCTACAAAGAGTTCAGCCAGATACTATCATAAATGTACATTGATCTTCAGGGAAAGTGCCCCTTGTCTTTATCAGATTTTAATGAAACTTTAATTTTCTCGACAGATTTTCAAAAAATACTCAAATATCAAATTTCATGAAAATCCGTTCAGTGGGAGCCAAGTTGTTCCATGCGGACAGACAGACAGACGGACAGACAGACAGACACATATCACGAAGAAATTTTGCAACCGTGCCAAAAACAAAATTTTAAATATTAATTTAACAAAGATACAGATGTAATTAGAGGTAAAGGTAAAGCAGTTCCGTTACATGCCTGGAGTGGCCCAGAGGGTTCCAGGAAGTTAAGGTTCCCAGATTACATGACAACGGCACAGGATAGTGGTAAGGTTGTCAGTCCTACGCACCGGCCGCCTTTACCCCCAGGAAATGCTCCTGGTATGTAATTAGAGGTACCATGGGAAATTTTCAGTGACGAACTCTAGGAATCCTCACAGGTGTCTTTTTTGTACAGAAGGACAAATAAGACAGGCAATGTACTCTACGTATAATGTAACAGAGAGGCGCGGTCTTGAAACCACTGTTGCAGTGGAAAAACAATATGTACATATTACGTGTGATGAGTGTGTGTTTGTAGCCTTAGGTACGCAGCATGCAATACGTGCGCGCTATATCGTCATCTGCGGCCTACCCGGCTCTACAATACCCTTCCACATTATCTCACAAACGCCACGATTTTCGGGGGAGAGGGGGGAGGGGGAGTTTATTTTACGTAAAATGTGTTTTGTGTTTCTCAACAAATTTGTCCGAAACATTTCTCTTGTAAGAGAAATGAACGAGATATGATCATAAATTTGGACGCTTCTTTATTATTCTTGTTAGATTTTAACGAACCTTGAGTTTTCTGGACATATTTTAGAAAAATACTCAAATATCAAATTTCATGAAAATCCGTTCAGTGGCAGCCGAGTTTTTCCATGCGGACGGACTGACGGACAGACATGACGAAGCTAATAGTCGCTTTACGCAAGTTTGCAAATGCGTCTAAAAATGAATGATCATGCAGCAGCGAAGCGAAGGGCGTTAAGTCATAATAAATAATAAACTAACAGCACCAGTGACCTTGAGAATCTTGTTGTAATGGGTAATTGTATATGCAAGGTAAACACGTTGCTGCACAGCTGACAGTATGCAAATGAGACTCAGCAGGTGTGAAGTTAAAGCGCAGTAATTTATGAAAAGAATGTCTTGTCTTCATCAGAACAGATCATCAGGCACCTCAGGACTACTACTTACATTTTTCGTTATTAAAGAGTTAGGTTAGGTATCGTTGTTACGGTAACCATGTCCGATGAGATCGAACCCGCGACCTTTCAGTAAAATGTAAATACTTTGTTATTTTTTTAAGCTGTAGCAGCGGTGCCTTTGAGGTTTCCGTTCTTCTGGAATACTGCGTCGTATCATTGGGCGACTGGGCGCCAGTTACCAAATGACGCGCTGCACTATCCGAGAAGAAAAGAGCCCTCAGTGGCGGATTTACTTTGAAGCTAATGAAACTCAAGTTTCAGGGCCCTTCACTTGCAAGGATCCCTTCCAAGGCCCTGGGAGGGTCCCTAGCAGTGTGTTCACACTGCCCCCATGTTTTTTGAAAATTCGCAAAAGTAAGATAGTTTAGCCACAATCAGTTAAGTACTATAGATGTGTGTCACACAGTTAATCAACAAAAAAATTGTGCCATTTTTCTGGATTTTGTGATATTTGTGGTATTTTGTCAGTTTTTTAATCTGTAGTTTGTTGTGGTTTCTTTTCTCATTGTAAATACACATTCACTTTCAGGCCTAATTTTTTATTCGTAATTTTGTATTCTTTTTCTTAAAGAGGGCCCCCAAATTGTATAAGCTTCAGACCTCACAAAACTTGGATCCGCCCCTGAAAGACCTCAATGTAAATACACGTTCAGCACATCTGACAAAGACAAAGACAAAAACAAAAACGCACACACAAAGAGCCCATCCTGGCAAATAAATAACGATTCCTGAATTGATAACTCTTGAAAAGCTCATAGTCGCTTAGCTGGTCAAGAAATTCCCCGCATGCTATGTAATGGGAATAACCATTAGATTTATCACAACAGCTCACAACTAGTACCTGACCTAAGCCAGTTGAACCCGGTTCGTATGCTCACACACACACACACACACACACACAATTTATTCCGGCTCCATTTAATACGTTACCCTCAACTTCAACCGAAATTTGTCCCTGTGCACGCCATGAAGGAATGTTGGGAACTGGAGGTATAGCTCCATGCATTTGTAACCTCCGCACTAGATACAGGTGAGTGATCAGCTTCACGTCCTGGCCGTTTTACCCTCACGGAAAGAAGTTCAGGTGCCCATTGAATAGGAGGATTTTTAGGCCAAGAGCTGGCCTGGACGATCCGGAGAAAAGCGTCTATCCCTCGGCCATCCAAGCCGACTACGCCTCACCTCCTCTCTATAGCCCCACGTCGTACACAAAATTGTGTCGTCTTTTCAACTTTTCCATTGAATATTCGCGAACATTTCTCACCCTCCTCAGGCATGATCTGTGTACGTCATCAACTAATTCGATCGCCCAAATATTTGTTGAATAACATGAATTTCGAAGAAATGCATGTAAATTCTTCCACCCTTCTCCTAAACTACTCCCTGTCTTCCATCTAAATATTCTGAGCGCCTCTCTTCTCAGATACCCCCAGGGTGTATTCTTAAACAGGTCCGTCATTTGAGAAACGGAGCACATGTGACCCCAGGCATCGATGTAATGAACTATCATATAAAGAGAATTTCGGGAGGAATCCAATACAGTTCCCTCCATATGTATTAATTTGCAGTTCCAAACATAAATGATCAGTAAGTTAATAAATACGCAACAGTAAACCAAACCGTGGCTAATTACCTCCAACTCGTGTATAGAGCTGCCAGACCTAACCTCAACTCTGAACATCTCTGTCATATTTGTTATACGACAGATAAAATGTTTCGTGTCAAACATATAGACTGACATAAACTTCTTTTACTGACAGGAGCCTTTCGTAAGGGTTATCAAACGAAGAAACAACACGCTTGTCGACCATGTTGTTGCTGTATCGATGAATCAATCTTAACAAGAATGCCATAAGTATATTTTCCAAACATTTATAACTACACAGAACTTCGCGAGCGTACGACAACCTCTATATTGGTTTGATTCTTTAAAAACCTGAAGTGACATCCTCCATTTTTCACGACATTCCGCCAGTTGCCTTCAGATTACTATGGGCTCTACACACATACATACATACACATATATATACACACACACACACACACACACACACACACACACACACACACACACACGTGGAAGTACACGTACACGTACGTACAAACTTCGCTCCCATTTCGACGGCAACATAATCGACACACTATCGATTGTCGAACCGCCACGCCAACGATCCTACGTAGTGTATGATATTCCCGAGAGAGCGCTCCACCTGTCGGTCCATGAGCCATGACAGTAAGCCACCCAAAATAATTGCGATAAGGCAGTACGGTATTACACATGCATGTAGGTTGAACCTCAACATTCTTACTAACGCCCGACCGATTTGTGGTGATTTTGAGGAAGAGTTATTACGTTTTAAATACGTGGTGTATGTTTAGTTTAATTTTTTGGGTGTGTCCGCTAGGTTTTTTTTTTCGACTCATGGCTGTCCCACCGCTAGGCGTAAACAGTACTAACATTCACCGGCACCACGAATTGAATCCGAACTCACAACACCCCACACGTCCAAAAATCTTCACGTGATAGAAAAATCATTGTTCGCATTCGGTACATTCAGTCTCAGGGTGCACAATTTTTCCTTCGAAATTTCAACTTCTTTAATTTTGCAACTATGGGTAGTGTTGAGAATTGCGGTCTCTGGGCTATTATGCAGCGTGTAGTGGTAATTCCTTACCGACGTTTCGGGACAACCTATCGGTCCCATATGATGGGCCCGAAACGTCGTTATGGAATTACCACTACTTGCTGCATAATAGCCCAGACAACAGGAGTTCTGAAACGCCTTCGCGGCGGAAGTGTGTATGGGTATATGTGCGGTGTGTGGTATTGTCAATGTACGGTACCCTTCTGCCATCTCTTGGCAGGTTTAGCTAACCATCTGCAGCACTGGCAAAGTGAACTGACTGGCATATGAAGTACATACGTAAAAATAAATGGACGTTCTATATGCTGCGTGAGCCTCAGTGTGGAAAGCTCAAATTAATTTTATACTTACCTGCTTAGTGTGAACTGCTGATGATAATATGATGCTTTGTTAAGTTAGTACCTTGCTAAGATGCAGGTTTTCTGGGATATGATGGTCTTTCTATCGGTATAGCATTACGAATGTTTCGATGGGTCTTACTGATCCCACCCTCAGGGATTACGAACACCACGAACTCGTCTCTCGACACGTCATATCCCGGAAGACATGAGTTCTCAACACAACACTCAGCTGCTCAGATATCTCAGGTGTCCTTTTTCAGCACAGGATGGCGGTTCATCAGATGCGAATGACGGAGGCGACAATCAGGCGGTATAACCGTGCGTGTACTGCAGAAACCGTCGCGGACAGCCGAAAATATATAGTCTTCCGGCTTGGGGACTGGTCGTGGAGATAACTCCTGGGGGTAAAAGGAAGAGCATGTTACAGAATGTTGCACAGTGCCTCGAACTAGGACGCAATCTTAGGTCTGGACCAGGCCTGCTCGGGCTTTTATATGGTGCAGGCAAATTCGACAAAATTTGATCTACACGCAGGCAAAATTAAATTCAATACACAGACAGAAGAAAATACATACACGTATTTACATGCACAATTCAACCTTTGTATTTTTCTGTACGCCATGTGCAATAAGAACTGTAAAACTTCATAAAACACAGTTTACAAACTAGGCTGGGGTATCGCTGTTTTCAGCACATTTAAAAAAAATCAGTAATGTAATCTGTCTTCATAAATAAACGTCTCATAAGATTTCGGATTTGCTTATGCTTTGTATCGCGGATTTGTCACAGAGAGGGTTAAAAACTATTACTTTTTCCCATTTCGAAAATGTCTGCGGGCAACACAACATTGTGTCACTCTGTCGGTGAGCTAGGGGCTGAGCGCATCCGATCTGTCTAGTGTTGGGTATGTGCAAACACAGTAATGCATAAACAAACGACAATATGCCGTCCAGCACACTACTTTAATGTCACATTCCACACTAATACATGTTACGGTTCGCATGAACCATAAACAGGCACTTCTTTTTACAACAATTTAAAAACATGGGTACATTTCAGCATGCATTTAGCCTGGTAATGAGAAATCACTAAACTAGGCCATTTATTAAAATAATAAGTATGTATTATATCTATGGGCTAAAATACCCAAATTATGGTGTAACAAAAAAATTAAATAAAAATTATCAAATTCTTTCATTTACCAACAGATGCACTTTATATCAATCTTATAAACCACTAAAATTTACATTAAAACTTAAATTAAATTTGCTCCTACATGTTTCGGTCTACGACCATCATCAGGGAGCTTACACTTGAGCCT
>Ga0123357_10014444_pt1 | contig 10305 bp, 7 predicted proteins | sample TergutEmb28metaG_FD_89873 | JGI IMG/M metagenome (GOLD analysis project Ga0123357, IMG submission 89873) | Embiratermes neotenicus P4 segment gut microbial communities from Petit-Saut dam, French Guiana - Emb289 P4 | ecosystem: Host-associated > Arthropoda: Insects > Digestive system > Gut ... | reverse complement strand
AGGATGGATGTATTAACGTCCGAAACATGTTGAGCACTGAATAAAGTAATAATAAAACAAGTGGCATCAAGTTGGTCTCTCTTTACTCAACTATCAAGATGATGCACGGTCCAATAAACATAATATTCTTGTGCCTTAATTTAATTGGGACTGAAATGTCTGAGCACGTTTTAAAATGTGGTAATCATGTATAATTTTATTTTCTCATTATTGTAGTCTACAAACGGAAAAAAAAATTATCTTAGTAAGTTGTTTGTATGCCGATCCCAGTGGCCACTCGGTCTCGCCGTAGGCCTGAGGCTGCTCGCCTGCTCAGATTGTGAGTCAGAATCCCACTGGGACATGGATGTCTGTCTATTGTGAGTGTTGTGTGTTGTCAAGTAGAGGTCTCTGCCGCGAGCTTATCATTCGTCCAGAAGAGTCCTACCGACTGTGGTTTGTTGTGTGTGTGATCTAAAAACCTCGTGAATGATGAAGCCCTTGCCCACTGGGGGCTGCCGCGTCCAATGGAAAAAGAAAGTGTATATATGCGTGGATCGATGTCAGATCCCATTTATACTGACAAGTTATTGATCAAAGAGGCGTACATAATTTATTTGTGTAGCATACACAATTACTGCCTTAATTGAACATTTGCAAAATGTGTGGTTTATGTAGTACCTAATCCATTAAATGGATTCCAATGAAGATGGAGTTGGGGTTTCTATATACTAAGACACAGGCCTGCCTGTCTTACCCTTGCTACCTTTTATGCACTGGTTGGCCTGTTGTCTTACTCTCTCTCTCTCTCTCTCTCTCACACACACACACAAAAACACACTCACATACAAACACAAACACACACACACACACACACACACACGCGCGCAAACACGTCATAGCTACTTCTCATTTACCGCTGCCAGCAGTCGACCATAAAGTTTTTACTGCACTCCACGATTCCGACGGTTATCTATGTCACGACATTTTCCGACCTCATGCATCGCCGTCCGCATATGTATCATAATGCCGTTCCGTGTGATCAGCAGTAGACTAGTACTGGGCAATGTGCCGTCGTACAACTTCATATGTCTTTATATGTGAGTTTTAGCCGGGGGTTATGCAGGATGGGACAGTGAGGATCGACAGTGTGGATGTGAGGGGTTTGATACCCGGCAGGATTGTTTTAGCATTCGACTCCGAGTGGAGGCTAACTTTAGGGCCTGCCAGCCTAATTTATGAGGTGGCGACTGAAGGGAATTTCCGCAGGAGCACAGCAGCTGAAGCATGAAACTGCTAGCTTATTCAAGCGTATTGTATGAACTTAGTTTTACCACCTCTTCTTGATGTGACTTTGTGTTTGGTCGTTAAGCACAATTTATGTTTTCTGTTTTAAAAAGATAAACATTAAAATACGAACACAAAACTTTAACCTGCTTCCCAAAGTAACGTGACAGGATCAAACGTGCAGTGTCTTACAACACAGGGCTGAAGGAACACAGGAAGTGAAATCAGAGTTTGGAAGTTACGCCCAGAAAACAGCAAATATCTGGCGAATAGAATCGACGGATTTAGATGAGCATGTGTTTCGAAACAGAACTTTACGTCTGCGGAGCGATTTCCAGAATGCAGCCATCTCCACGTACGGGTGTAGTTCACGGTATTTACTGGGAACTGAAAAGACGTTTATTCACAGTTACAGTGCTGTTCTCTTACCGGCTTTGCAACAGATATTTTCGAACTGTAGACCACATCCTGTACACCATTTGCTCGTAGCAACGATAAGGCGTACAACATCCACGAATTCTCCCACACATTTCACAATATTTTCTCAGCGTCTATAGAGTCAAAGCTGAATCCCGAACGGTAATTTGGTATTGCAGGCTCCCACTTATGGTTTTTCAACATGATCTAATTTTAATGCGTGCAGGCGAGTCGGAAAACCAGCTATGGGCTTCTGTGAAGCCGTAAGGGAAGTTGTTAACTTTCACATTAACGACCCCTAGAACGATAAAAAAGTAATGTGTAGAACACAGAGCTTGTTAGTTTGCTGTTTTCTGAAACTTTTATATTCCTGGATACAACAAAAATGTAACCGGCCACAAAACAAGTAGAGTATTTTGTTACTCTGCTCATTGCATCGGCAACATGACAGCTTTTGCGACTACATTGAAACTGATATACTTACTGATGTCAACCACAACAAATTTTAACTTTCGTGTTTCCATGCATCACTAGTTCAATTACAATTTATAACCAACATTATGCAACTATTTTGATTTATTTACTTTAATCGGCTCTACATGTTTCGGTCGATGTTTTCACCCATCATCAGGAGCATAGCACTGTAACTACAGTTTGTGGTAATGTCCACCGATGTTGCTGCTGGCTTGTGTTGCGTAGTGGGTGAAACTGCACCCAAAACGCAACACCAGCCAACAACAACATCGGTGGACAATACCAGAAGCTGTAGTTACAGTGATATGCTCCTGTCTGGTAGCCTATTCATTGCACCGGCGGGGCTAACATGCCCCGATATAGCAAAGGCTTCTGAGGAAGGCATGTATTACTTAGTATTACTTAGTATTACTTTTCTGGTATATTTCCTTGCTTGTCTGATAATAAGGGTGATAGAATTCCCGTTTGTACTGTTTGCCCCATTTTTGAGTACCTTTTTAAAGACGCAGTCACCACATACATTGTACAATATATTATTTGTATATAGTTGTTTTTGTGAACCTACTTATGTCTGTAAGTTAATATATGCTTATAAAATTTCTTGCTTTAATACACTTCTCTAATATTAGCACATTCTTTCAGGGTCCTGGAATGAAGCATGACTATCTCAATTAGAAACCTTAATTGCAACACTTTTTAAATTTTATTGTAAATTTCACTAATTAAAAAAATATACCAAGCTGTAAATTAATAACCGACTGATATTGATTTCAATTGTATAAACATTCCGTTTTGTGGATAAGACAATGAGGCTTAAATTTTACTTTTATTTCTCAATTCTTCTTAATTTGCTGCCTTGCGAATTGTCACTTACTTTTCCTGCCTAAATACCAGCTGCAGTTTAGTCCTCACCGTTCTACCCTGGTTTTTAGCCAAATACAAGTGTATGCGGTTTTGTTATCCGGCGGGAAATCGAAAGGTAAAGGAAGGAACAGGCCCGGTTTAGATTCGATATTTCGACGTAATACTGATGGTCGTAACGCGACTTTGTAATTGTCGGTCTTGTGAATATTTGGGTATGAACACGCGCCCCTCCGCAGAAATGGCTTCACCAGCGGAATGCGTGAGCGCGTGCTGTTCAATCAATAACAGCTCACACATATTGTAGGTGGCGGCGTAGGCCTTCTTGAAAAGCATCTAAATTGTGGTCTGACAGTTTGTGTACTTCATGTGCATTTAAATTTACTGGACGTCTGTGAAACAGTTTCGAGACGCAGTGAGAATGACGAAAACTTCATTTATAAAAATCTCCTTCATTCAAGAGGCAGTTTTAGATTTTCATTTACATATGAAACATTGAGGGTTGTTTGACCGTGCATCTTCCTCATAAAATAAAGTGAAATGCCAACTTGATGCAACTAGGTAATTTTATCGATATATTCTTAGCTGGACATGTTTCAGGTAAATACGCCCATCATCAGGAGCATTAGATTTTGAGTTGCAGCATATGGTTTTCTGCACTCAGTTTTTGGATGGGTGGTGGTCTTGAGAGCCGCTGTGTAGGTCGTGTGTACGGTGCGGATGTAGAGCTAAGAATATATCAATAAAATTACCTCGTAACATCAAGTTGGCATTTCACTTTATTTCATCTGAAACATTGTCACATAACGTGGGATCTTCTGTTTTTCACAGATGTGTTGTTGAAAAACGAAGTCTTCTGGAACACATAAGAAATGAAGAGAAAAATTATAATTTTATATTAATTGAGGCAATAGAATAGAAATATATGAAATTGGTTATGTAGCGTGGTGTATTTCAGTAAATTGGGAAAATTACAATGACACATTCCACAATGCTTTTACTGCTAAATTTAACATTCGTGAACCGGTTCTCAGTTTTTCAAAGAAATTTCCACATTTTACGGAACCTGAAGATTCATTACTGCGGTTACACTAGCCCGCCACCTGTTCTTCTCCCAAGCCACATAAATCCAGCCTATCCTCCTCCCCATTCCACTTCCTCAAGACCCTTAGATTTATTGCCTACAAATTATATTTGCTACACCGAAGCAACAATTGCATTTTTATAATTAAATTTTGAGTAATATAATAAAATATGGGGTTATGAAGAATATCCTTACAAGATAGTGATAAACAGGCAGCATTTTTGCAACTTCTTAATAATTATAACATGTTATAAACTTTTAGATATGGCTAATGCATTCAAATCCTTTGAGAGAATAGTCCAGTATTTTTTATTTTTAAGTTGCCTTTCTCTGTGAGAAAAAATTTTCAATCTTAATTTCTCTTTTATTGGATTAGTTCATCTTCATCAACAGAAGCAACAGATTATTGACCGTTTGTCTTCAAGTATCAACCAAGCGGTATGCGGCTATCAACGCACGTAACAGGAAAATATAAGCCTTAAATACTTCTTCTATAGACCAGTATCCAAGAATGAGTAAAATAAGTTCTGAAAGGATAATTCATAGGAGAATTAATTCACTGTATTGGTTATATCAAAAGGTTTTTGTTGTATGAGAACTCTGTAAGCCATAAAATTTCGTGAGGTTCGGGGTTCTTACTGTGGTGACTATGAAAATTGCTGTATTTGGCTATCTGACGCCGTGTAATCTGGTAGAAGTGCGCAGACATTTCAGACGGTCCTTCTGTCTCCATTATCAGAGTAGGTAATTTATCCATCATTCATAACTTAGTAAAAAATTTGTCTCAAATGACCGTCTGTCTCACCTTGAAGGTACCAGTTCTGCGCTGTAGAATATCATTAATATCCTGATCTACGTATAATTACATTTTCTCACATCGCCGCTAATTCAGCGGCACACATTTCTGCTCAAGTTATCTAAGAAGCTTTAATTAATGACATTTCGTTGCACAAGTCAGCACTGTCTTCGGTTTTTATTGCAGTGACTTTTGTTAAAGCAGGAGTCTTACAAATCTATGCAATCAGCTGGCCTGCCACAAAACAAATTAATTTCTAATAATGACAATTAACAAAGCATCATCTCTGTACACTAGAAGAATATACTACACATTTATTTAACTAATAAACTTATTGTAAAACAAAAATTTTGTGCATCAAGTTGGTTAATTACTAAGATAAATCTCTTTGTACGTTTACAACACGTTTCGCCTTGTGTTCGGTCACCGTCAGTGAAATAATTCAAATAAAACACTGGGGGTTACTGAGAGCTGCGCATTCTTATCATACGTACATGAAAAGTGGGATAGTCAATGAATTCATGTGCTTCAGTGTTAGCTGTCAGAAATAAGGTTGTAAACAAAGAAGGTTTAATGCAATTCTCTGGTGTAGGTAGAGCATCTGTTATTATTATTATTATTATTATTATTATTTAAAGTTGTACAAGATAAATGTGAATACATTCGAAGAAAGGAATTATATTCACATACTTTCCGTTGTTTAACAACGCTGTCCTCTCCATGCATCTCACCACAGCAGTCAATATCAGGATGTGTCGTCGCCACCCCCCGAATGTAGTGCAGAATTCTGATTCATTTGCTGTAGTTTCTAAAAGGAAGTATTAAAGGGCTTTTGTCACGTGTTTAAATCCTGGATTTAATTTTCTACATTGAAGTCTCCTTAATCAAAGGGGTTGAGGTGGGAGGGGCATGTCGAAAGCAAGAGATAAGTGACATGCATAGAGGAATCTGGCTGGAGATAAAAAAGGGAACAGGCCTCTTGGAAAACTTAGGCTTACATGGGAAGATAGTTTTGGAATAGATATTAAAGAAATAGGGTTGGAGTCCTAGACCGAATTCATGTACTTTGGAGTAGGGTCAAGTGGCGGCCTGTTGTAAAGATGTTAATAGGATTTTGGTTCCATACACTGCGAGTGATTCACTAGGATGAAGGACTATAGGATTCTCAAAAGACTCTGCTCTATAGGCCTAAGAGTTTACATATCGTTAAAGTAAACTTTCTTCCAGCATGAAACTTAAAAGCCAAATTAAATTAAAAAAAAAAATATGTGTGCAACATTTTACGTTCCGTTTTACCCCTACAGCAAACTTGTCAACTCAGCAAAGAGCAGGAATACCACTTGCTGCAGACACAATGTTTCTTAGCCGACAGTAGCAGCCCTGCTGTGTAATGAAAAGAAAGGCCGAAGTCTTCTCATTTATTGATGTTTTGTGTAAAGGAACTGTTGTGTGTGCAATTTGGCTCACTATCCCATGCCTGGTAAAATGTCTTTTGAGTAGTTTAACATTTTTAGAACAAAATGCTAGAGAACTGAATACTGAACAGGCCAGTTTTAAAACAGTGTATGATTTAGTGATTCGAAAATTACAGCCGTCACTTAGATGTAGCTAAATCATTTCTTTAACAATGATAGAATTATTCCGTGATGTTTTGCTTGTGTGCAGACACTATTTTAATTCTAAATTACCTTTCTGTGGTGTTGGTTTGATTGCAAGTCACCGTTCAATTACTGGATGTAAAGTAGATTTGAAAGCAGTAATGAATGCTTTTTGACTGAAAATCCTATTCGCGATGGTTTAAATTTAATTACATTGGAAGTCATAAATTTTCCCCCAAAACAATTATTGAGACCTTTGAAAATTATTTGAATGGCCAATAAATTACGTCCAGCATGCGATTTTATTGAGAATTTCTTAGGGGATGCTAGTATTTCTGTCCCTAACCTGCAGATGGTGTTCCACAATTTAACTACGAATAATATCACTAAGCCAGAATTAGAGGTGAAATCAATTGTAACTCCACACATTGTCCCGAACTTTATCAGATCAGCGTCACTGTTCATAAAAAAAATTATTGATCTTGTGCCAAAGGTTTTTTTTTTTTTCCGGACGGTGCTGTAGTCGGTAACTTTGTTTCGCTGTTTCCGATATTTGCCTTCCTCTTATTATTGATCAGTACCTCAGTATTTCTCTCCGATCTACTTGCTGCTTGTATTGTCAATATGTCTGCCACATATTACGGCATTATCTGAAAATTTATCGGCGGAACTCTGCCCATCGGTGGTTAAGAACTCCTGTTCACACTGTGCGGTTACCCTGTTTAGTGCCCTACATTTCCTGTTACTTTACATCGACACGTTTCCTATGTGCTTTTCAAATATTCGAACAGTTTCTTTGCGTACAGTACTGCAAGAAAAGTCCCTAGTATGGCTGTTATAAGAAGACTCATTTTATGTGAATTACACTGATTTTTCATAGTTCTATCTTCAACCACATCGCTGTGGGAAGCTAAAATCTCGTAGTGACTTAACAACCTCAGTCTCATAAGTTTCCGATAATTAAATGTTTATAGAGAAAGATAACAACCTGCAATTTTAATTGAACTTAGAGTAGGTAATCTCAGTGTTATGGAACGCGTTAAACATTTCTGATGCTTTTTGAAATCGCTAAAATCCACCCCTGATAAATGTCATCCAGTTGTTAGTCACTCTGCCACCACGGACGCTTCAACAGCGTCTCTTATCTCCAACTTTGCAATCTGTGGCATCTTCAACCGTCTGATCCAGTAGACGTTGATGCAATTATCGCCTCGTCAGTAAGGGATATTCTCACTTATTTATTCCACAGATAATCTATATTTTTAACGTCATCTTAACTGTTGCAACTTCCTTGTCTTTGCAGCAGGGACGTGCTGTCGTCGCAGTAATTAAAGAGGAAGTTTCGAGCTGAAATCATAAACATTAACAATGGAATGGAAGGTAGCCTCCTAATTCTAAGAAGGTTTGATGGGCGTGAGAGGTAGCTTTCTTGTTCTACGAAGGTCTAATCAATTTCTTTACTTACTTACTTACACACACACACACACACACACACACATATATATATATATATATATATATATATATATATTCTATTTACTATTTTACTTCTAAATCCACTAATTAACTGGATAAGATGCGAAGAACGAAAAGGTACGGTGAAAGTTGTATTGTACATGGTGACTTCTCAACTTTGATCAGAATTAAGGAAAAAATTAAGGCAAATTTTTACCCCACGAAGCGTATTTTATATTTGAACTACTCTGCAAAGTTTTAGTATTTTAATAATATATACACATACATTCCTTACACTAAATATTTTAATACACATTCACGAGGTTTGTCTAGTTCCGGCTTATACAACTCCAAATTTCGTAAAGTTGAGATCTCAGCTACATGAAAAAGTAAAATTCTAATGGGTTTTATTTAAATTATCTTTCTGTCGTGCTTTTAAATTGTGTGATTATGGCTTTGTACACAAGACGAAATGTGTAGCAAGCGGTAAACCGATATAAATGTGCGGTTTCAGGCTTCCGCCACGATGTAAATAATATCTGCCCCCTTCTGGGCTATTATACAGCATGGAATGTTAAATCGAGCATGAATGCATACTTCTTGGAATTCTTAACCCTTGAAGATGGGACCTATAGGTTTACCCGAAACGTCGGTACGGAATTACCATTTTACGCTGCTTAATATTCCAGAAGAGCGCAGATCTCACCCATGTAAACATAACTGTAAATGAGAGCTCGTACTTCCATTTTGCTGGAAATCATAAATCCTGCTTCTCTCTTAGGTAGATTTTAATTTTTTTTTAATTTTTTTTTGGAAAAGCTTGTCATTTAATAGAGACTCTGTCTGTTTACATTTGTGGGATTTTACCTCACAGAGCTTCAGTCTCACTAGTTTTATAATTTTTAACTTGCTAGCAGTACATTAAATGTGCTGTGTAGAATTGTTTATGGAATACGACCGAAATAACTCCTACGTACCTAGCTGTGGCGTTTCATTGGTTTACACCATCAAACAAGAAAGGAGACGAAGCAATGCTGCCGTCTTGTTATAATACATTGTACAAAATACACCTTGTTAAATGCAGCAGCACAGTGGTTAAGATGCTGTGCTACAAATCGGAAGGTCGCTGGTTCGATTCCAGATGGTGTCATTGAAGGAATTTTTCATTGACATAACCTTTCCGATCGCACTATGGCCCTGGGGTCGACTCAGCCTCTAACAGAAATGAATACCAGGAGTATTTCCTGGGAGTAAAAAGCGGCCATATTGGGCCATTGTCACGTAATCTGGGAAACTTAACTTCCTGGAACCCTCTGGGCACTTCGGGTCTGTAATGGGATTGATTTACCTTTGCACCTTATTAAATGTACACATATTTCAGATTTATTACCATACATCATCTCGTGATTCTACATTTGGTGTCACTAGTGTCACTTCTGCGTGACATGCTCGCCTAATATCCATGTTTTTGCCACTCAGTATGGGAAATTAGATAATACGGCTTCCAGGTTGAATCCAGTACATTGATGTTCAAACGAATTTCCATAAAACTCAAACTGTTCAAAAGTTGAACTTGGTGACTCCGGTATACACACATATCTACTGTAGTACAGGCACATAAAGACAGACCCACAACAAAATGGAGATATAATGTGAGAGAGTACCTTTTCGTCAACAGACTGAGGGAACGTTACTGCCGTTGATAATTATAGTCCTATACGAACACAAGTACATAAAACCGAGTAGTGTTTATGTAACATATAAAAATTATACGTTTTAACCAGCACGTTTATTTGTGTGTTCCATATGTTTCTAAGCAAAAATATACCCATACGTCATTAACTACTTTTCCTTCAAACGGAGGCAAATTTATTCGTTGCCAGACACGAAATTAATTTTTATATATTAATCAGTTTAGATGATTTTCAAATTTCGAAGCGCTGAACCTTTCTTTTAATTTTAAATTTATACACAAAAACACTGATACGGAGAAACCTGTCTGTAACGGACTCACAAGGGACCGGATTTTATCCTTTGCAGCAAGGTTCCGCTTAACACAGGTATAAGAAGTTTGGATCCTTGGGTCTCCAGATCATTGGGCTGTAAAATTTTTCCGCTAAAGCCAGGTTTCCTTCATGCCCACGATTTGTTCGTGACAGTTTTCACTGTATTAATTCTGATGTGCGTCATCCCCGTTGTGTTTTGTACAATAGTAAGGAGCTTGGTGTATATACGTGGGTGTTTCAGAAAGTAAGGTTCCCTATTTTTTTGCCACCAAAATACTTCACTTAATAAGATGCCTCTTTCTACAATTATTACTTACTTCATTCACGATTTTTTCACGTAGTCACCTT
>Ga0123357_10014443_pt1 | contig 10305 bp, 8 predicted proteins | sample TergutEmb28metaG_FD_89873 | JGI IMG/M metagenome (GOLD analysis project Ga0123357, IMG submission 89873) | Embiratermes neotenicus P4 segment gut microbial communities from Petit-Saut dam, French Guiana - Emb289 P4 | ecosystem: Host-associated > Arthropoda: Insects > Digestive system > Gut ... | reverse complement strand
TTACAGTTCTTAGCTGTATTAATCCATAGCAGAATCTACTGTACACAAGATCAAAACTGAACTTTTCCATGCGTGTCTTAAACCATTAGTCATTCTCTGATGGCTTGGCTATTTTGATTAAGCCACGCTGTCCCATTATAAGGTATACTTTACATGTGATAACAGTTGAACACTTTTTAATGTTTAATATAAACTGTTAATCAGATTTTCATTACATTTAGTATCAGGTTTCCGCATAATGTTAATCACCCATTTTGCTTCTTAACCATACTGTCTGATTACAAAGCTTGTCACATAAGGCCACAAATTAAATATTTTGTGTATTCGTTAAACCACCTGCCAGATTTTTTTAAAGTTGGTAATTTCACTTTCCTGCTGCAAAGATACATAACTGCACCTACTTTGCACAAAGTTGTAAATAAAAATTGTTATGTGCTTATTAACTGTTAATATAGTTGTTGAAACTGCAAATTGTGTATTATTGTACTGTTGAAAATGCTGCACATTTTGAATATTCAGAGCACAGTGTTGTCCTGAAATGCAGTAGAAAAACCAGGCATAAATAAGGTTAATAAAGTGCAAAGGGTGCCACAGGGAATTTCATGTACTTCAGTTTCTTTCAGTATTATTTACAATGCCAGTTCCATTGTATTTTCCAAATAGTTTTGGTGTGTGAAACATTTGTAAAGTTTTTAGAAGAGTTTATGAATACCATCTTCTTGGCTGTGATACTCTTCTAACTTGAAGATGGAAGCAGTATGTTCCTCTGAAACATTGGTAAATTTCTGTTAGACTACACTGACCACCCAGTATATCATTTTTCATAATCACTGCTGTGAGGACATCAGACCTAATAGCCATATTACTCAACATCTTGCATCAAGATGCATAATAAATTATGAACATGAACAGCTGTCACTTCTCAGTGATAATGAAAGCCAGGAAGAACTGCTTCTGGCTAGCAGAGATATGGTCCTGCAAAGAGCAGTTAAATACTATGTCTTCCATTTTGTGTTTCTACCACCAACTTCTAGATGTTACCAGTGAATACCAATTTTGCCCACTGCACTTATGGAACTATAATTTTTACTAGCAAGAATAAGTAGTGACATATTTCAGGATTTTTTTTGTAACATATATATATATATAAATACTTAAAATGGATCACCAGCCATATCAGTAATAAGAATTTCTAACATAAACAAAAAGCAATTCATTCTTTTGAGTGGAAACCATATTGTTATTGTTACTACTACTACCACCACCACCACCACTACTACTACTACTACTACTACTACTACTACTACTACTACTCTGCCTCCTCCTTATCCCTTTATGCAGGATCTTTACAATTGTATACCTAAAACAAACCATGTTTGTAGGGTATATAATGTTGCAGCTGTTCTGTGGCCACAAATTATGGTATCATCATGGTGGTGGTGGTGGTGGTAGTGGTGGTGGTGGTGGTGGTGGTGGTAGTGGTGGTGGTGGTGATGGTTGTTGTTGTTGTTGTTGTTGTCGTCGTCATCGTCGTTGTCATCACCCTTGTTATCGCCTTTATGCAGCATATTTACAATTATATACCTGCATCAAACCATGTTTCTAGGGTATATACACGTACTGTTGCAGCTGTTATGTATTAACAATTTGTGCTACATGTAATGTTATTTCACCCATGAAATATGTTATCATAGTTTATTATTATTATTGTTGTCGTTGTTGTTATTTTTTGGGGGGAGGGGGACCATTGTCTCTTGACTTTCTTATTATATTCTTCGTCTGTGGTGAGTTCATTCACATTTGCACGGACTAAGTCCAGTGGTGTGTACCTATCATCTGCTTTTACTACTGCAGCATGAAGAGATGACGTGATCTGTTTGTTTAAGAAGTATGTCTGAAGGAGCTGCACCTGTTTATCATGCAGTCAAGTTATATCAGTCAGTCCTCTGCCACCCATTTGCCGTGGTAGAGTAAGTCCTTTGCAGCATGGGGATGGTGAAATCTATATCTCGTGAGTAACGTTCTCATTTTGGTTAGTAGGTTCTCTAAGTCTGTAGGTGTCCATTTCACTGTTCTGAAGCTAAAAGTTAGTACTGGGCTCGCATAAGTGTTGATAGCTTCTATTGTATTTTTTCCATTCAACTTTGTCTTTAATATGCTCTTTGTCCGATTTAAGTATTCTTTGCCTAGCTTCTGTTTCATTCGGGCATGCTTAATTTGTTTAGCTTGCATGTGGCCCAAGTAATATATACATGTCATCCTCATTCATCGCTTCCATTGTGTCATCATCCTCTGTTGTGAAGTTTCTCAGTTCTAGTTTCCCCTTTGCCATACATAATGTTTTGCACTTTACAATCCCAAATACCATTTTAATGTCTCTTGAAAAAGTCTGAGTGAGCCGTAGAAGTTCTTGTAGTTGATTGTTTGTAGCTGCATATAATTTAATATCATCCATGTATAAAAGATGGTTCAATTGTTGCATTTCTTGGTTACCACAGTGTATACCAAAACCATAGTTTGTTCTGTTGAGCAGGTAAGAAAGGGGGTTTAGTGCAAGGCAAAACCATAATGGTTTATTATTATTATCATCATCATCATCATCATCATCTTAATACTTGCAATAGCTGCCTCTATATACATTGTTTTCAAAGTTCTGCCATCATACAAATCATTGCAGAATATTTTGCTACAAAGAATTCACTCCACCTCCCATATTCATATTTTCAATGAACATGGTTTGTAATAAATGGTACTAGAAAAGTGTTCAGAGGCATGAATTTCATGTAAACACACAGAGTGATCTGCCACTGAGTCATAGATTCAGACTGTTGTAATATGTATTCTTGATTAATCCTTTTTTTAAATTTTGTCAAACCTGCATACATTAGGACTCCATTCTGTGTTTAGCACTGCAGTAATATTAGTTCTACATTCATCCCTATACTAATGTAATAGCTAAATAAGAGGGATACAGGATCAACAGACAAGAGGCCATACTGTAAGAAGTTAACATGGGAACAAACATACAGTGCTTTTTTATGTGAAGAACTTGCAGTGTATAATCAGTGTTTAGTTTGGGTACCATACTTCACACAACAAACATCCAAGCAATAATCTCCTTTTCATTCATACTTGTCTGAGCTTGCCTGTTGTAGCATTTCAAAGGTGGTAGTTCTCCAGCTCCTAGCCGTGAGTTCAGGTACATCTGGATATGCCTTCATATATGGCTTTCTTGATACATCACAACAAAAATATAACTATATTACTTACTTACTTACTGCATGGAGCAGAGTCCTTCTTGAGAAGCTAACAGGTTCGCAGCTAGTCAAGAAATTACCCGTGTTTTATGCAACCTGGGGGTTCGTTATCACATTCACATGTGCCTCCCACCTGTCCCTATCCTGACCCACATCAATCCAGTCCATGCCCTCACATCCCACTTCCTTAAGATCCATCTTAATATTATCCTCCCATCTATGCCAGGGTCTTCCAAGTGGTCTCATTCCCTAAGGTTTCCCCACCAAAACCCTGTATACACCTCTGCTCTCCCCCATACTTGCAACATGTCCCACCCATCTCATTCTTCTCAATTTGATTGCCCAAACAATACTTGGTGAGGATTACAGCTCATTATGCTCCTCATTATGTAGTTTTCTCCATTCCCCTGTTACCTTGTCCTTCTTAAGCCCAAATATTCTCCTCAGCACCCTATTCTCAAACACCCTCAGCCTACATTCCTCCCTCAATATGAGCAACCATGTTTCACACCCATACAAAACAACAGGAAAAATTATAGCTCTGTGTATCGTAATCTTTAAATTTTTGGACAGCAAACTGGAAGACACAAGATTCTGCGCCAAATGAGAGCAAGCATTTCCTGACTTCAATCTGCTCTTAATTTCTTCCTGAATGGAATTTTGATGTGTAAAGGTTGTTCCCAAATATTTGAACTCTTCCACCCTTTCAAAGGACCTATTATCAATCTTTATATTATGACTTTGTCCTCCATTCTGATCTCAAGACTTTACCATGTCCTTAGTTGTATCAGCAATCACTTCTAGACCAATCTCCTTACTACCAGCCAACAAAGTTTCTGTGTTTTTCTTTATAGTATGTATGCTTCCCCCAGTATATTAACATCATCAGCATACACCAGAAGCTGATGTGTATTATTTAATTTCAAACCATCCTGATTTACCTGAATCCTCCTAATGGCATACTGTAAAGCAAAGTTGAAAAGCAAGGGTCATAAATCATTCCTTGTTGCAAACCTTTCCTAATGTGAAACACATCAGACAAATGCTTGCCTACCCAAACTCTGCTATAGGTTTCATTCGGACGCACTTTTATTAGCCATACTATTTTTCACAGGGATACCAAATTCATTGAGAATATTATACAAGACCTCCCTCCATATTGAATTGTAAGCCTTCTTGAAGTCTATAAATAGCTGATGCACTGCTTCATTGTATTCTTATTTTTTTCAAGTATTTGACAAATGCAGAATATATGATCAGTAGTTCATTTGTTGCATTGAAATCCACATTGATGATCCCCAGTAATTTCCTCTGCATAAGGAGTTAACCTTTACAGTAGGATGTTGGATAAGATTTTGTACATAGTTGACAAAAGTGATATGCCTCTATAATTACTACAGTCTGTTTTATCACCCTTCTTATAAATAGGTACAATTATCGACTCCTTCCACTTGTTAGGCAATTCTTCCGTATTCCAAATCAAATTAATAAGTTTATGGATCTCAGAGCGAATTGTTCTACAGTCCACGTCTGAGGCAAGTGTTCAAGTTTCATAACAAAGTCAGTTTTTATGGTGAGGAGTTAACAGCACCTCGCCCAACCCCCAAGCTGGAGGATCGCCCCTTGTCAGCTATCCGCGACTGCTTATTCAATATATCTGCAGCTTCCCTCCATATTGGAGGCTGTACCTCAGTCCACAACCTAAGATGTGCCATGCCATGGTGACAGGGACCCACCCACTTATCGTGGTAACTTTTTTACAATATGGGAATTATTTTCTGGTGATCCTGTTTTTAAATGTGGCTTACATTAACTGTTATATTTCATTTCATTTCATTTATTAAACATTCTGTCAATCCGTTTACAAGGTCAAGGAACCTATAGGATATAGAGTTTGTCATATTGCAAGTATGATATGTACATAAGGTTATTACATAATAAAGTATGTCTTACAGATAAATTCTATAAGTCAAGATATTATTTGATAAAGTATGTGTTACAGTGAGTTCTAAAATCACAGGAAATAATAACACAAGTAATTTGAATTATAAAAAACACAAGAAGTAAAGATATTATTTAATACAGTATGTGTTGCAGTAAGTTCTAAAATCATAAGAAGTAATAACACAAGTAATTTAAATTATAAAAAAAACATATGAAGTAAAGACACAAGATTTAAAACCCAGTTCATTGTCCTCATATGAGAGTAGTATGTCATCTGATTGACTGCACGCACAGAAGATATGATATCCTTAAATCTTCTCTTAATAATAGAGATGTAGCAATTAAATAGTAACATGTTCCGTTAGAGATTGTCTATTATCTATCAAACAGCTCAATACATTGATTTGCCCTAGGGGATCACTGCTGACAGTATAACTAGTACATCCTATACAACTCATTTGACTGCTTGCATGTATAAGCACGAGTGCTTTGAGTTATATCATAATTTAACATCAGTGCAATGGTGTATGGTATTGCGAAAATGTAATAGTAAGGAAACCAGGTCCCTATTTCCAGCTGTAATACTCTTCCAATGTGTAAAAAGAGTCTGTATAGAGAAATCTTTTCAGGGCTGCTTTAAATTTAGAAATATCATTTGATAGTTGTTTAATGGTAGGAGGAAGATAGTTATAAATGTTGATACCAGAATGCCGTGCGCCGTTTGGGAATACTGTCAAGTTTGCTGGAGGAATATGTAAATCATAGTGAGTTCTTGTATTAAAGCTATGAACAGCTGAGTTTGTTTTAAATAGGTCTTTATTCTTGACAACAAACATGAGTAGTGAAAATATGTATTGAGACTGGAGAGGGAGAATATTTAATTTTGTGAATAAGTTTCGACAAGAATCCTTATTGCCTGAGTTTGTAATAATCCTTATTATTCTTTTTGGATTTTAAATATGATTTTACTATGGGTTGACACACCTCAGAATATGATATAATTGAGTGGACTATTGAGAAATAAACCCTTTTTAATGTCTCAAAAGACAGCAACGGTTTCAGAGATCTGATTATATAAGATGCTTTGTTTAGTTTAGTTATCGTTTGGTCAATATGGCTATGCCATTATAAATTATTATCAATTATCAATCCCAAAAATTTTTTGCTGTGTATGTTGGAGATTTGTTTATTTTCATATGATATGTTTAGGTCAGTTGCATTAGTATTTTTTGTTAAGAATTGAAGGAAGGAAGTTTTTTCCTAAGTTAATAGTAATAGATTACTCTTAAACCATTTCTTTAATTGTAATATGACAGTATTTATGTTTTTTTCAAACATTTGTCTATCAGAATTTATGATTATCGAGCTAGTGTCATCTGCAAACAGCACTGGAATACCTGTATCAGATACTACATTTGGTATGTCATTGATATATGAAAAAGCAGGGGCCCGAGTATGGATCCCTGTGGAACGCCATCTGTAACAGATTCCCATTTTGAGTGATATTTTCTTGAATCAAGGTCTATCAAGACTCTCTGATATCTATCTTGTAAGTAGGATTTGATGAGGTTGTTAGCTTTTCCAGAAACACCATAAAACTCTATTTTAGACAGCAGGATGTCATGGTTGACACAGTCAAATGCTTTTTGAAGGTCGCAAAAAATATGCTTCCTTACAGCCCCATAATTACCCTTTAGAACGATCAGCCAGCCCACATCTTGAGATTACTCTGGCCTCACTGTAAAGCAAAAAACAGCAGTTAGTGCTTTCCATATTTCCTGTATTGGTGTAGGCTGATGGAAGCCAAATCCTAAGTTTTTAAAGACAGTCCTTGCATATTGCTTGTGTGAAAGGGGCTGCTCCTCAGAAGTACAACACATTTCATTGTTACAGAATTTAAATATATCTGTGATAATGATAAGTATCACATTTAGAACACATGAATATGAAATATGTAGATGACTTACTATCTACAATAGTACTTAAATTTTTGTACAATTTCATGTGTCTTCTTGTTACAAGTATTGCAGTAATAGTCTTGTGAATGTTCATTGTGAGAACTGTGGTTATATCAGAAGCTGTAAAAAGCCTGTAGTTGCAGTATTAGAAACGTTTTACCTGTGACCTGCCAATGTAACTAAAATTAAGGAAGCTGTCGCAAAGTCAACTCATATATGGATGTGTGCAATAATAATAATAATAATACATAAAATTTACAACTACTCTTTTTGTTCATAATACTGCTTATTTTTTAGTTAATCATAAAATGAAATTATGTACAGACAACAACATGTACAGAGCCCCCATGAATGCATCTTCAATGGCTGTTATGTTAGAGAAGCTTGGATCTATTGAGTTGTTTCTTCAGAACTCTATTAGGGACTGTATATGTCTGTGCATCTATCTGTCCCCATTCAAATTCAAACACCGACATTCTAATGAATGCATTGCCTGCTTTCATGAAACTCTGCAGTACTTTTTCACTCACTAAGATCAGTGATTCAACTTGATTGTCTTGCAAAATTCTCAACCTGAAACAACACTGTGTCACTGCCATGCAAACTTTTGAGTTGGGAAAGACTGCCATCATTCTGAGCATTGTTTAAATTCTGTCATAATTTTGTGGAAAGCTTGTAAGTGCATGGTTCTATTTAGAACATGACACAGAAATGTAATTGAATAATATTAAAGTTCTTAGGACCCTGGATAATGGATAATATTACATTAGTTTGTTGTAAATGTGTATCCTTAGTAATGAATGATTTTAATTGTGTATATTGAAATAGATATGTTTCAGTTATTGTTATAAATACATGAACTATTCATATATGAGATGCTCTTATCTTCATAAAGCTTTGGGCTTACTTTTCTATTGATATTCTGACTTTTTTTCTCTGTAATGAATTGTTTGCTTGGAAGAATTAGTGCATATTTTGTACTTAAATTGGTACTCAACTGTAACTGGTCTTTTCTTTGAAACAGCAAATACAAAACTTGGGAATGTCTGAGTTGTGACATTAAGAAAATATAATGAATATATTATACTTTATGCAGAGCCACTGTTAAAGTTGTAAAAACTGTACTCCAAAACATGACACCAAGGCTGGATACATTAAGTCATGGTCAGCACTGTAAAATTATACCCTACAGCAGTATTACCATAAGAAATATTAAACATTCAGCGGATGTTTTGGATACATCATTGTCATAAAACATTTTGCTTATTACACGTATGTGGGTTCAAACATGTGGTATGTAAGACTGTAATTTACAGAAGACACTATCTATAGTATTTAGCCCTTTCCCAGATGTCAAAAGTGTTATTTTGGTTACTGTGTTATTAAGTCTAAATTATTTCAAACAGACACAAGTCCTATTCCTGCCATTTAGGTTGAAGTGTTTGTACATTCATATAAAATTTTATCAGTCAAAATATCCAAGTTCTAATGTAATGTAATTTATCTGCATTCTATAAATCCAAATTAGGATACAATCCTGTGGATATAGACATTGTCACTTACATACTAATCTGCTCCTTCAAATCATAAAGTGCACTATGTTTATGATGAGTGCTGTCCAAAACTGTTAATCTATGATATGTACTAGTAGCATTTTTGCACTTACAGTGCAATTCATCAGAAATAGGGCAATGCCTTACCGAAGTAACTAGATGTTTATGTTGTACTGTGTAACAAAAAGTAATTGTCATGATATGAATATAATATCAAGGTCCTATGTCTAATTATATCCAGAATTAAAGGAGCCAGAAACTAATTAGGGATGTCAAGTAATGCGGTATTTTATATCAGTATTAGATATATATATTTATATTTACATTCCCACTGAAATGTTTTATTGAGTTATAGCTTTTTAAATTTCTCTGTTATCTTAAGTAAATTAATTCTTTCTGATCTCTTTATATTCAAAGTGATTATGCTTATATAAATTACAGTGCAGTTTGTGGTCATAAGTAATGGAATTCCATCAAATACTGTAGGTATTATTTTACCTGCATTAGACATCTATTCTAGTTTTTCATACACTTCTTTGTTTCTAATAACTAGAGGACATCTTCCCACATATAGAGGATGGAATTGTTTTTTAATAGTTCCAAATAAATGAGAGTAATTGTGTGCTACTGATGTATTATACAGTATATGTATATCAACTGACATGGCCAGGAATAACTGCGCATAAAGTGATTGCCAAAAATTGTAATTAATTCTACCCTGGATATAGAGGCAGAAGGTTGCTCTGAAATGTTTGTATATTTCAACCACCAGGCTATATTGTTGTCACATCTCAGGAAAGTATTTGCTGTAATTTATCAGTTTAAGTCAAGAATTATAATTTGAACTTTGTAAAACAATAGTTTTGGATATTGTGATACCATATTAGTGCCCTCATAATAATATATTAATCTGGTGGAGAGAAGCAAAAATTTTCATCCAGCCCAAATAAAAAGGGGGTTTTTGTTCAGCAGTTTGCATAGTCATAAATCAGTTTTAATTGGTGGTGCAGAGATTTAAATTATCTTTGTAAACAAAGTGCTGCATAAAATTCATACCTTAAAATTTATCCATTGTTTGAATATGTATAAAATAATATTAAGTTATGAATTGTTTAATTGTATTTAAAAATTTTATTTGTATACATTGTCAGTAATATGTAATACATAGCTTAAGGCCTAATGTAAATTACTACTGTTATATCTGTATCAGATATCCTCATTCTTTGCACCAGTGTAGTAACATAAAATTTAGTAATTAGAAAATGATAATTATTGTTGGCTATTAATATTGTTTGTCTTTTTTTATCATACAGAAATGTATGAATATATAATGATCAGACACTGACTATTAGCATTCAGTTAAGTGGAAATGTGCTGCATTATGCAGTGATACTAAATTGCCTGTCTTTCTTCAGGTAGCATCTTTGGGAAAGAAACTGTGGATGTCTTTCTTAAGATAGCATTACTGGGAGGAAAAACTGTCAAAGGAATCTTGTGATAATATGGAGAGAGGCATTTCCTAGTGCCACACACTGTTCAAACCTGATTAATATAGGAAGACCAAGGGACTTGGGGGGAGGGGGGGGGGGGGGG
>Ga0123357_10014441_pt1 | contig 10306 bp, 4 predicted proteins | sample TergutEmb28metaG_FD_89873 | JGI IMG/M metagenome (GOLD analysis project Ga0123357, IMG submission 89873) | Embiratermes neotenicus P4 segment gut microbial communities from Petit-Saut dam, French Guiana - Emb289 P4 | ecosystem: Host-associated > Arthropoda: Insects > Digestive system > Gut ... | reverse complement strand
TTGTGTGTGATCTAGAAAACCTCATGAATAAGGAACCATACCCAATCAATGTGATTGAGCTTAATATAGGAGATACATCACTGGATGTATTTCCTACATGCCATTAATAGTGACCGTCAAACACGATTGCTGAATGTCCTCGGACAAATTTCAATGATACTGGGAGATAAAAAATCATACAAATAACTAACTGACTAAGTAAATTGCTAATTAGTAATCTAATAATAAGGTAAAACAGTCCTGTTACAGGCCTGGAGTGGCCCAGAGCGTTCCAGGAAGTTAAGGTTCCAAGATTTCATGACAACGGCACGGGATGGTGGTGAGGGTGTCAGCCTTACGCACCGGCCGCCTTTACCCCCAGGAAATGCTCCTGGTACTCATTTCTGTTAGAGGCTGAGTCGACCCAGGGCCATAGTGCGATCGGAAGGATTTTATGTCAAAGAAAAATTCCAATGACAACAACTGGGATCGAACAAGCGACCTTCCGATTTGTAGCACAGCACCTTAACCACTGTGCTAACGCGGTCCCCAATCTAATAATAAGAATCATTATTATCATTATAATTACCATCAACACCAATAACAATAGTAATAATAATAACAGTGTAATTGTCATTAGACATAACTATATATTTTTAAAAAGACCGGAAATCGGCTACTTGTTTCGGCTTATAGTTAAGCCATTATCGGGCCGTGTACAGAAATTAAAAAAATAAAATTTTACATCCGTGAATAGAGAATATTCAAATTGACATCTGAAGTATGTTATATGGATTAATACTGTCAATATTATTTTGTTTTCTCATAAATAATTTAGTTGTAGCTTTAAGTAGCTTTGTGCGTAAAATAAAGCACCTTTAAACAAATATTATGAAGAAATTGTAGACATATTATTATTATTGTTATTATTATTATAGAAGAACTTCAAATTATAAGAATGGTCCACATTATTTTCCTGTAATGCATTTTCTTAGTCTGTAAGATAGGTGGGTCACCTTGTGTTAATACGCTGAACACCGGCATAATACTGTGATTTAACATGGTGATGGTGGTGATAATGATGACGATGATAATGACCACTCTGATGATTATGATGGTAACGACGTCGAGACGATATAAAACATGTTATCAGAAAAGTTACAAGTAATTATGTGCTCTTCTTAAAGCAGTGAATCCTGTAATTTCTTTAACGAAACGTAAGGCCACATGATATATGCCGGTCTAATAGTATACCTATGAATAATGATGACAATATCAGCACGATGTGCATTTAGAGGGAAACAGATGTCGTGCGTTTGGCATAATAAATATTACTCCCAAGTAAAAAGATATTTTTGAATATGCACCACTCACAACGGTGTTAATCCAGCGCTGAAACGACACTTGCGAACTCGGGTCCTCCACGAAGCACCTTCTGGGGAAAGGCAGCTGTAAGCTCGACGGAGTACAGTAGAGTACGAGGTCAGGATGAAGAGAACCGGGCAAATTTCACTTTTTCCGCTCCCGGCTGCCTATAACGACCGGCGCACTGGTTTCGCTGGGACAGAGTCAGGCCTGTGCTGAGGCTGTTGTAACCATAGCAACGTGTTTGTACTCTGATCACCATTATCTTGACAGATATGGCGATTCTACCTGTCATTATATCGTTGTCTGTTGGAGACAGAGGAAATCACACTTTGCACGCCAATTGCTATACAGTCTATGACGGTTAAATACTAATGACCAAACGTCCAGTTCCTGCTAACAGGTACACATTCTGCTCCTGAATATAGGGAATTCGTTTGTCTTTATCCACGCCTTGAGGTAGGTGGGGAGTAGAAGCATACTTCCACTCATTCTTAATACACGGAGGTGCGCAGCATACTTGCCGTGTAATGTTCTTACAGGTCACCCGATTCTCTACCGTGATACGGGTTTAATCAATATTGGATTTCAGAGCTGAGAATTAGAACAAAATGTTTTGAGATCTCCAGTAAGACGCAGGGCCCTTTTTTAAAGGATAAGGGCACGGAAGGCGAACATTTTTGGAATGAATTTTATAAATGTAAACATATATAATAAAAAGCTACTACTATGTTCGAATAACCTTATTTTGGAAGTGAAAAAGAAACTTACAAAAAGTTGTATTTGGTGTTTTGCTGTTTATGGATCAGAAACATGGACCCTAGGAAAACATGAAGAGAGGATTATAAGTGCTTTTGAAACATGGAGCTGGAGAAGAATGTTAAAAATAAAATGGACAGATAAAATAACGAGTGATGAAGTTTTTCAAAGGGCGAAAGAATAAAGACTACTTTAAAAAATTTAAAAAAATAGACGCCACTCATGAATAGGGCATACAGTTAGGCATAACGAGTTTGTAGTAAACATCCTTGAAGGAGCAATATTTGGAAAAAAGGCCGTGGGAAGACCTGGACTGCAGTACTTAAAGCAAGTCTACAGAAAAAGAGCAGCTGACAGTTATAGAGCAATGAAAAGAACGGTTTACAACATTTGCAGATGGAAAGTTGCCAACCAATCAAAAGATTGAAGGATAAGAAAAAGAAGAAGATATAAGAAGAGCCTATAGGATTCCCGGAAAGCAAGAGGAGGGCCTGGAAGTTCGTGAATTTTTAGGTAAGAGTAATAGGTCGTGGCTAATACAGTTCATAAATTTCATTTTACTGAAATATGTTTTAAAAAATAACACATTTCGTACAAACATTGAATCTCCGAAACGGAACCAGGAATTGAAAATTGCAAGAATGACAAAAACTGTAAATACAGGGGTACTGATAAGTCCTTAGCCCGACCAGGAAGGAAACAAGCTAATGTTTCTGCCAGAATGGCGTGAATTTCCTTCGGCGTCTTGCCTTGCAGGAAACAAGAAACTTGATGAAGCTCGCGTCTCGATGTTGTTGAAATCACGCGCACCCCTGACATGCTTCCGAGCTTGTTTCCTCCCTGGCCGGTCTAAGGACTTATCAGCACCACGGTATTAAATGTAAAAATTCTGCGCATGGTTTATTTAACGACGCTTCACACAGACTCCAACGAGGGGCTTGTTATTTTCAAAATGTCTTGAGGTTTCACGTTACTTACTTACTGTACCTACTTACTTACTTTACTTACTTACTTTACTTACCTACTTACTTCACTTACTTACTTATTTTAATTACTTACTTACTTTACTTACTTACTTTCTTACTTACTCCATGGAGCAAAGTCCTTCTTGTGAAGCTATCTAGCTCTCAGCTGGTCAAGAAATTCCTCGCATTTTACGGAAAGCGAAGGCTCATTACAGCAGTCACAACAGACCGCCACCTGGCGCGTCAACGTAATTTCAATTACATTTACCAGAAACTTTCAGCCTACATTGAGATAATTTTCACGAAAAGTTACGAATGCTGAACAGCATTGTTTGCAGGTGATAAGTCGCCCAGAATTAACAATAAATGTGGAAAGTAGTTACACGATTTCGCTTAAGCCATTTGCTGTAGTATGGCTTCCGTCTAGTTGATTTTCATGAAAATCAGAGCTCCCTTTACCGAAATTTACTCAGATCAGGTAACAAATTAGCCAATTTGACGTTCAGGTGACCGTGAATCATGATAAATTCTTATAATAAAACCAAATATATGCACTAATTTTTCAATTTTATTTTTGGAATAAAAATCTACATGTTTCGGACAGCTCCTCTGTCCATCATTAGAAGTTTTTCATTGTACACGCAGTATATGTCATACAAGTTTGCTGACAGCTTGTGAGCAGGATCAGGACGGAACCAGAGGAACTGTACACACAACAGTTCCGTCCCGATCCTGCTCGCAAGCTGTCAGCAAACCTGTATGACATACCATTGCTGTGTGTACAGTGAAAAACTCCTGATGGTGGACAGAGGAACTGTCCGAAACATGTAGATTTTTATTCCAAAAATAAATTTGAGAAATTACTTCATCTAGTTTGTTTTATTGTAAGAATAAGAAATTAGCCAATACAGTAATAAGGTTACAAACTAATTTACGCCTTTATATTTGGTTTTTACTACACTTATTTTCACGCAAATCACATTGCCTGAACGGCGTAACGTGGTACTCTGCTCCGAATTTCACAGAAAATCTATTAAGAAATACCTTAATTACGGGTATAAATCTACATACACCTACATGTAATTAATGATTATTACTGATCCAGTTTCACTACAGTCACACTTGCTTGACATATTTTTTTTTGTAAAGAATTCCTCTACTGAATTTCATGAAAATCTGACAGACAATTTAGCCACTCATACTAGGTCACAGAGAGGTTCGGACGTGGTTTCCACGTAAAGCTCTCTATTTTACCTTGTGAAGAGCTCGTGAAAAGTAAGACAGTAAAAAAAAATATTGTTTTGGTCTAGTGAGATTTTTGTTGGTGCACCAGGGATAATAATGTTTGAATAATTCTGAGGTGTGCCATCCCCGTTGTGTGTTTGAACTATAAGGTGAGGTAAATTCAGTCATAAACACAACTATGAATATATGGCTAAATGATGGCGTTTATTAGCAATAGAAGACTAAATGTTTCGGCCTATAGCGGCCATCATCAGGTTTTGACAAATTTCTTGCCATAATATTTATATATAATATAAGATTCATATATAACTCTTATGGTAAGAATTTGTAAAAACCTGATTATGGCCGCTATAGGTCGAAACATGTAGTTTTCTATTGTTAATAAACACCATCATTTAGCCATATATTCATAGTTGTGTTTTTGACTGAATTTATATATATATATATATATATATATATATAACTCTTATAGCAATAAAGATGTCAAACCTTGATGATGGCCGTCATTGGCTGAAATATGTAGTTTTTTATTGCCAATAAACACCATCATTTATCCATATATTCATCGTGTTTTTGACTGAATTTACCTCACTTAATGTTTGTATATCTGGCTCGTAATGTTCCTTTGGGAGGAAAAAAAATGGGTTCGAAAGGTAGGCGCGGCCACCTGCAGACAGAGACGACGTATCCGTAGTTAAGAAAATAATACTGAAGGGCATCCACGACAAAAAGGGTGGCTTGATATGTACTGGATTGATCTGTCTCCAGTTAGGGACAGATGGCGGGCTCCTATAGTGTGGCAATAAACTCACTGTTTCTATAGATTTTTAAGAATGTCTTAGCTAGTTTAGGAACTAATATTTTATCAAGAAAGTCTTGGCGTATCCTAGCATTTCCTTGCTTCTAGCGCAACACTGGAAAGAAAGACCACCTCTTTTCTGTTGTCCGCTACCTCATTTTTCTTTATAACAGCTGCTGTCCACATATCTAGAGTCCATTGCCTATATCAACAAATTCTTCTTAATTTATTTTAATATTATTTCCCAATCTACGCTTAGGTCTTAAAACCTTTTCCTCCCTTTGCGTTCACCCCACCAAAAAATCAGTAAGCATTTGTCTGATCTTCCGCGTGTTTCGCTTGCCTCACTCACATCATCAGCCCTGCTTTCGCAGTCCTAACAATACTTGGTGAAAAGTATAAATCTTACATCTGTTCATTAGTTTATGTTTTACCCCTTACCTCTTGCTAGTGGGCCAAGTAGCGTAGTCGTTATAGCAGGGATCGAATCCCGGTGGGGGACGAGATTTTCCACACCTGTCCAGACCGGCTCTAGGGACCACCCAGCCTCCTGTACAATGGGTACCGGGTCTTTCCCTTGGGTAAAGAGCGGGCGGGGCGTGACGCTGACCCCTCACCCCTTCTAGTGCCGAGGTCAAGAAAGAGTACAGCTATACCTCTATTCCCGCTGTAGGCCGTACGGAGTGTACAGAGCTTCATTGCCTGTACAAGGGTGCACTTTAGCTTTAGTTTTTACCTCTTGCTCCTTCCTTCCGTTGAATTTATTATTATTATTAGTAGTAGTAGTAGTAGTAGTAGTAGTAGTAGTAGTAGTATTATGTCAGATATTCCCCCTGGTACCGCCCTTAAGGTTACACGAAGGTTCACGTACATGCAGACCAAAACAAGAAAATTTCAGGCTTCCGCCGCGGTGTAAATGAAATCTCCGCTCTTCTGGGATGTTACTCTCTGCAGATTGGAATTTTGTTACCGACGCTTCGGAACGCTTTCTCCTGAAGCGTCGGTAACTGCCAATGCACTTCGAGTAAAATCCCAGAATATCTAAGATCTTGAGGTTACACAACACCGTAATTGTCTTTTGAATTCACATACGTATACATATACATACTGACTACGGGCTCGACGGTCCTTTATCGAATTCCGGTGGGGACGAGATTTTCCGCCCGTCCAGACCGGCCCTGCGTCCCACCCAACCTCCTGCAAAAAGATAACCGGGTATTTCCCGGTGGTAAATTGCGGCCAGAACGTGCTGCTGACCACTCACCCCCTTCTAGTGCCGCGGTCATGGAAGACTAGATCTATACCTCTACCCACCGTCTGGGCCACACCGGGCCTGTAACTGGATCGCTTTACCTTTATATATATATATATATATATTGTCCTTTCAATTTATGTGTGTATATATATATATAATGCTTTCAATTTATGTATATATATATATACACGCATAAATTCCAAGGGCTATATATATAGCCCTTGGAATATATACATATATATATATATATATATAAAAGAGAAAATGAAAAAAAAAACTTTTGAAAGAAATGCTGTAAGCTTTACCCCGAACGTAGTCTGTAAAGAACAGAAGAACTAGTCTGCCTAAGTTTTAGGATTAGTTTAGATAAAAACGCGTATAAAGAGCAAATCAGATGCAGAACTACAAGACTCTGTGCTGGCAACTCGAGAACAGTTGACTGAGTATTAACTGGAACGAATAAAGTTGGAAACAGATTTTCTGTGCAACTATATAGTAACACTGTTGGGCTCCCGGATTTTTTTAAATATTTATTTATGTATGTATTTATTTATTTATTTTTACCTGGGTTGCCCGTAATACGAGACGCATTTCTACGTCAAAGTTACACCCGGTCGAAAGCAGGGAGCCTTCATTATCATTATTCTGTGTAAAAGTAAATTTTTTCAATGTTCACACCATGAAAGCATGTAAGGGGAGAAGAGGTATAGCTCCACCCATTCTTAACCTCGGTATTAGACACAGGTACCCAGTAATGAACATCACGCCCCGGTCGCTTTGCCACATGGAAGAACCCTCGTACAGTGTAACAAGAGCGTGGGTAGGTCCCAGAACCTTTGCGGATGACATGGAGAACCGAAAATGTTGTCACTGACGGGATTCGAACCCCGGACCGTTCAGCCCGTAGTCTAGTCACTATACTCACTAAACTATACCGGGCTTTTTCGCACCATTTCCATCTTCTGTCATTCATGGACATTTCGAAACTACCGAATTTCTCGCATTTGTCTGTAAATGACATAATTTTGAAAAAGAAAACTTGATAGAAAATATTTTCATTTTCTCAGTAACCTGAACCTGAAACTTCTCTCCAGCCAGAAAGAAATTCAGCAACATATTTTCATAAACGTACTTATGTTTGCTTGTAAAACGCCCCAAATTTTGTCCGGTTTTAACAAAAACTTTGTATTTTCTCGACGTATTTCAATAAAGTCACAAAAATCCGTCCAGCGGCTGCCAAGCCAGTACAAACACGTATTTACGTTATGTCTTAATGGTTTTAGAGGCACATCTCTTCATGCTGTGGCATTTCTGAACTTAGAAAACTTTGGACCGAATTTGACAAGGTTCTCCTGCGCCCCACTTTCCCTCCTTTCACCCGAATTTATGAGAAAGCGCCACTTCTGTCATAGACGAATTAACAACCGACAGACAATAAAGGGGACAGTGACCAGGAATTTTACGCTATGCTTATATTTTCTAACTTTTGGTCTTTTTGTCCTTGGATTATACAGAATGATCAAAAAGTCTCTGTGCACCTGATGATTACAATACAGAAAGTTACAAGTAATGTTCAAAGTGTCCCCCTTAAGTCTCCAGACATTTATTGACACGCCGAACTGTGTTCCCGAAGACCGTTTTCAGTATAGCATGGTCCACACTCCGAATGGCCATCTTCAAATTATCGATTGTATGGGGATTGTTCGAATATACTAAATCAGGTGCACAGGGGCTTTTTTACCACCCTGTATAACTTCTCTCTATTTTCTGGGGACTAGATAAAATTATAAAAGGTATACATGTTTGAAGCGCAAAGCATAGTGGTTTACGTCGTCAAAGAATGCCAGTAATATAGACAGGAGGTTCTCTTCTAGTTAATAGCAAGTGATGACCTAGCTGCAGCACAGCTAATGAGTAGGGCAGAAAATACGATGATGTGTGGAGCGTAGTCATTCTGTAATTAAACTCTACCTTCTCTACCTTCTTTAAAAGGACTACAGCTCTGAGAAGACACCTTATTACGCAGGATGTTACAGCATAAATGTTGGGAAAGACGACTGAATATTGTGCTCAGTGGTAATTGCGGGTTCATCGGAAAATGTGCACAACATAAACTAGCGTCAAATGGTTATGCCTGTTCGTTTGTCTGAGCAGCCATCAGCATTGCAACCTCAGAACTTCTGGACGTGTTTTTACGAATTTTGACGTAAACCTACTGTTAGAGCAGCAGGAACGTTCAAACACCAAGTACCACAGCTTACTTTTCAGTTGATTTTATTACTCAACTTGAGATAAAAAATCTGCCTCTTTAGTTTTATAAAATGTATGTTATATATAAATTAACCTTTAAAGTCGAAGCGCAGACCGCTATATTTAAAGACCCAGTCCGTACCGCGCTGTAAACACTTTTCATATCGGTTATAAAACCCAATCGGTTTATCCTGTAAATGGCACAAGTCGCTGTTTATTCTCAGATAAATACAAAGTACATAAATACAGCGTGGGCAGAGCGTACAGTTGTTTAATGTTAAACTGGTGGTGCATCACGTGACCGGTAGGCTTTAAAAAATTAACTATTTTAAGCTGAATATAGCTTGTCTTTCACGTTTCCTGCTCTTCAATTCTAGATACATTAAATTAATATGTTTGGATGGTTATTACTTGCGCGCATATTTCTTCTGTTATTATCCTTCAGATTCCCGATATGTAAGTTCCTATGTATTTATTAGGTTTTTCTCCCAAGTTACAGCTTACGGTGATCCAAGGTAAAGCGACGTTTTGAAACTTCGATCACTTTTCCTTTCCCCATTTGAACTTCCCCAGTAACAAAAAATATGAAACGACGTTAAAATAAACAATACAGGAAATGTACGTGTAACGTAATACGGAGGGGCGTTCGTGCAATTTTTGTTTCAATGGAAAAGTAATAATTATTACATATTCTGAGTTGTGTTTGTAGCCTTAGGCATCCAGCATGAAATTTGCCTTGCCATATTTTACTGTCATCTGTGGTATGCCCGGAACTATAATATTTATCTACAATATCTTATAAACGGCACGATTTTCGGCACAAAAAAAGTTATTGAAAATACAATGTGTGTTTTGATTTTGTATACAAATTCTATCTGAAACATTTATCATTCTAAGACGAACTGAACTAAATATGATCATATACAGAGTGGGCCAAAAGTAGGTATAGAGTATATAGTTAATTACTGTATACCTACTTTTGGCCCACCCTGTATGTGCATAGGCCTTCATGTGAAGTACTCGTTATTCTTGTCAGATTATAGTGAAACATGAATTTCTCGACATATTTTGGAAAAAAACTGAAATATCAAATTTTATGAAAATCCGTCCAGTGGGAGCCTAGTTGTTTCATGCGGACGGACGGACAGACAGACATGGCGAAGCTAATAGTCGCTTTTCGAAATTTTGCGAAAACACCTAAAAAGTCATATGCCAGATAAATGTGCAAAAGCATGCGGAATTTGAAAATTGAAATTTTATCCGAGGCACAACGCCTTCCTGTACAGTAAGGGCCGGGCTATTGTAAATATTGTACGAAATACAGGGTGTTGTATTTCGTGAGAAACTGGAGAATTTGTAGATTAAACCTTATCCTGCTAACGTAGAGAGTATGGTGAGCTCCTAATAACGCCAGAAAATGGCAGATGGGGTTTAACTCGGTGGTTAAAGGGCTAACGGCGCAATGTCATTGATTCTATCCTACCCCGCAAGGCACAGCCTGGTCACCGCACTTTGGTCAGTTCTACCGCCTGCAAACATACGTTTCGAGCAATCGCAGTACAGCTGTGGCAGAGAAGTTGCCGTATAAGCACGGGGTTAAAAGAAATTTACCTTACTAAGTTTCAAGTCTGCAGGTGTGTGTGTGTGTGTGTGTGTGTGTGTGTGTGTGTGTGTGTGTGTGTGTGTGTG
>Ga0123357_10014439_pt1 | contig 10306 bp, 4 predicted proteins | sample TergutEmb28metaG_FD_89873 | JGI IMG/M metagenome (GOLD analysis project Ga0123357, IMG submission 89873) | Embiratermes neotenicus P4 segment gut microbial communities from Petit-Saut dam, French Guiana - Emb289 P4 | ecosystem: Host-associated > Arthropoda: Insects > Digestive system > Gut ... | reverse complement strand
ATTCTGTTGAATTACCACATTGGTCGTATTGTTCTTGGTTCGATGTGTGTTGCAGTTTCGGTGTGGTTGGGTTGGTGTGGTATCCGTGTTGCAGGCTTCAGGCTGCGACACGGGTACCACTCCAACACACATCGAACCAAGAACAATACGACCAATGTGGTAATTCAACAGAATAATCGCAAGCTCCTGATGATGGATATATTAATGTCCGAAACATGTTGAGCACACAGGAAGTGAAATAAAATAGCAAATGACATCAAGTTGGTCTTTTATTCTTCAACATTTGATTGTACGTAAAAAAAATTATGTTCCAATTGATAATTATATTAAACTTGGGAGAGACTACTTACACTGGTCTAGGCAATCACAGCGGTACGGAAGTCACTGCAGAAAAGAAGGAAACTGTATTGCCGCAAATAAATAACACACTGGTACCTCGCGGGCAGGGTTCGATAGCGAGCAAGCAAATGACACACCGCAAAGCAAAGGCGAAAAAACTAACCTTCCCAATTTGCAGCATGACCGCAGTGGTCAGACAGACGTTAGTTACGGCATAACCGGCAGTCTCTTGCACCCAATAATGTTACGGACAGAGAAATAAAATTTAAAATTCTGCACCCTCTGTACTGTACTTCCTGCCTGTTAGAAAATACGACAAAAACATTGAATGCAACAGTACTTCAGGTCCACGCCGATTCAGATTCGTCAAATAAAGGCCTTCACATTGGCCACTCCAAATCGTAAAAAAAAAGTCCCACCCACGAACCCAATGAAACCAGTGAAGCTATTCGAAATGTGCTGGAAATCAAAGAGATAGTTTGACCAGCATGAAAAATGGAAAGAAGTGAGGCGTGTAAAACGAAAGGAGTAAAGCAGTGTGTACACCGGTGCAGCTATCTCGATGTTTCAAAGGCAAATATTCTGATAGCTGCACAAGCTTCTCTAAATTTGCACAGTTGAGACCTTCGTACTCTGTTTATGACGGTTTGCTGGTACTGTACACACCGCATATGTGTGAATGATTCATCGCAAGACGAAATTCATGACTGAAGGAGCGAGAATGCCACATGTATATCTGGGACAGAAACATTAGCGATAAGATCCTAACTAGAAATGTACAGCCACATAAAAATGTATGTAGCACTGTCTAGCCGCCATGTTACGTGAAGAAGCATGCACAGAGTGCTGGGTCATGAATTTCAAACACGTTCGTGCAACCATCGTTGCAGTGAAAAAGCAATAAGTATTACATATTCTGATTGTGTGTTTGTAGCCTAAGTTAAAAGGTAAGGTGATCCCGTTACAGGCCCGGTGTGGCCCAGAAGATGGGTAGAGGTATAGCTCTACTCTTCCATGACCACGGCACTAGAAGGGGGTGAGTGGGCAGCAGCACGCCCCGGCCGCATTTTACCCCCGGGAAAGACCCGGTACCCATTTTACAGGAGGCTGGGTGAGCCCCAGGGCCGGTCTGAACGGGCGGAAAATCTCGTCCCCACCGGGATTCGATCCCGGACCGTCCAGCCCGTAGTCAGTCGCTATACCGACTGAGCTTGTAGCCTAAGTTATCAAACATGAAATGCATACGCGTCATATTGTCATCTGTGGCCTGCCCGGTTCTACAATATTTTTCCACACTATTTCATAAACGGCACGATTTAAGATAAAACTGTTAATTAATAAAATGTGGGTTTTGATTTTCTCCACAACTTTTGTCTGAAACATTCTCATTCTAAGAAGAACTGAGCGAGATATGATTAAAAGGTATATTGGTCTTCATGCAAAGTGCTCGTTATTCTTGTCAGATTTTAACGAAACTGGAATTTTTCTACATATTTTCGAAAAATACTCGAATATCAAATTTCACGAAAATACGTTCCGTGAGAGCCGAGTTGCTCCATGCGGACGAACGGACGGACAGACATGACGAGGCTTACGGTCGCTGTTCGCAATTCTGCGAGCGCGTCTAAATAACAGACAACCACAATCTGCATTTAAGCAAGCTACGGCACACAGCGTGACATACAAGCAATGGGTTTCAGTACATAAAACCTAATGTTGATGCGCCTGAGAACTGCACTGCCGGGTTCGTACATTTTTCCTGAAACTCTGAAAGCATCCACACGAAGCATTCATTCATATTTTTCCTGAAACTCTAAAAGTATCTGCACGAAACATTCCTTCATATTTTTCCTGAAGCTCTAAATGTATCCACACAAAACATTCATTCATGCACAACAGAACGACATTAAAAATGAAATTCCAAAACATTATAACATTACAATTAGTGGAGTATCTACCTGTGTAATTCGTGTCATTCCTCGTCATATATTTTAGTACACAAGGCATGAAATCATAATTGCCTTCCTTTAAAGGGGAGATCGTTTGATGAAATATTGCAATACGGAGAGAAGCAGTCTAATACAAGTTACTGAGACCTCTTGCGCTGCCATCTTTGGCCGCATTACTACTTTCTTGGCAAACTGTCAATGACTCGTCTATACAAAACCGTCGCTCGCGTTATTCAGCAGACAGAACAAAAAAGAAATGATGAGTACCTCTTTCGAGCCACACCTTGCGCTTTCCCTCTCGACAGGGTTCTAATATAGCATTCAACACATGTTTTGTATTTTGTAGGACTGTCACTAGTCGCAAGTTCCGTAAAATTTGTTTACAAACATCCGGTAAAGAGCTAAGTTAAGAACGTGTTTCTGCATCACAAAGAAATGTTTTTTTTTTATTCCTCAAAACAGTGTCAAAAACGTACGAGCATTGAGAATTACGCCACAAAACAAAATAACAATGGCAGAAAACACTCATTTTACTCATTTAAACTTAAAAACCAATGAACTGTAAATACTCGATAATCTAGGACCTGGACATGATGTTTGAGTTAAGGTCGAAATTATTTCCCATAATGTAATTCACTTAATACTGTATTATACGCAGTCGTGAAGAACACACTGGCAGTTCTACGATGCTGTAACTTGACAATCAACCAAAGAAAAACTTACGGATAATAAGAACGGCATATTGACGGTCCATTACCATAAATGTTTTAGCACCACAAAGGTGTGACTAATGCAATTCGTCCGTCCTCCCGCCAATCTGCTGGTAGTGTATGCAGTTAAATGAAGAGCATGAGATACATCTGGCCCACAGAAACACACAGCTCACACCAAATTTCGTGAGCATCAGTAAGTTGTAACAGGACACACACACGCGCACACGCACGCACGTAGAGAACACCGTAATTTTATATAGCCCTATGTTAGTTTACAGCAAGGAAAGCATTTATATCGTCCGTATGGTGGCCTCTTTGTGTGAGCAATATCATTGTTTTGTCACCATCCGATGCAGCGTCACGTTGTGTCATTTGGTGTGCGGAACGTCAGACTGTGTCTCTGTGTGCAATGTAACAGTGTGTCAGTGTGCGCAATGTCACAATGTGTCAGTGTGCGCAATGTCATATTGCGTCTCTGTGTGCAATGTAGCAATGTGTCAGTGTGCGCAATGTAGCAATGTGTCAGTGTGCGCAATATCACAATGTGTCAGTGCGCGCAATATGTCACATTGTGTCAGTGCGCGCAATGTCACATTGTGTCAGTGTGCGCAATGTCACAATGTGCCAGTGTGCGCAATGTCACAATGTGTCAAGTGTGCGCAATGTCACATTGTGTATCTGTGTGCAATGTAACACCGTGTCAGTGTGCGCAATTTCACTATGTGTCAGTGTGGCGCAACGCATTATTGTGCCGCTGTGTGCTCAACGTCACTTTGTGTAACTGTGAGCGTAACGTCACATTGTGTCACTGTGTGCGCGTCAGTTTGTCACTGCAACGTCACATTTGTCACTGTGCGCGCAACGTGACATTGTGTCACTGTGTGCGCAACGTCACGTGTCACTGCGTAACGTCATATTGTGTCACTGTGTGCGCAGCGTCACACTGTCACTGTGAACGCAACGTCACAATGTGTCACTGTGCGCAATGTAACATTGTGTCACTATGCGCAACGTCACGTGGCACTGTGTGCGTAGTCACATTGTGTCACTGTGTGCGCACATCACACTGCGTCACTGTGTGCTATGTAACATTGTATCATTGTGGCAACGTCACGTGGCACTGTGTGCGTAACGTCACATTGTGTCCCTGTGGGTGTGTGTGTGGGTAGGTGGGTGTGTGTGTGTGTGGGTGTGTACAACGTAACGCTGCGTCACTGTGTATGCGCACTAGAGTCAGAAACCAACTCCTTGCGTCACTTTCCATATCTCAGCAACGCAGCCGACAGTGTGTTAATAAAGTGCCTGCCTTTAAGACGAAATTCTGCAGTTTAATGCCGTTTTAGAATATACTAGCACCGGACCATAACGCGGTAAACTTCAACCCAGTTTCCACCTACACACCGTACTTGTCCAAGACCCAATTCAGTAGCGATACATATCATCTACGCTAACGTCTTCCGCCTGTCCTCGAGAGGGTAATAAATTCAACGTATATTTGTCTTTTTACACATTACCCAGAACGCTGTGTTTACACAATTTAAAGTACTTGCTATGCAAAAAGGTTTTGGTGTAAAATGTTATCTCTGACTTCAAGGCACATTATTCAGGTGCAGAAATATGCCTCATGCGTATTATGCAAGTGCCTTGGTTCGCACGATTTCTGGACAGGACACTTCAACTCTCCTCTCACGCCGTCATGCCAAACTGTGAGGATTAGACATATTTATGAGGTGCCCACCCTTAGCAACCGACACATGCCAAGCACGTCAGCTGATCGCCAAAACGGATCAGGACCATTACACGAACACAATGACGGGCTGTACATCGCTCAAAAACGAACAGTATGACACTGTCCAAACCTTCCTGCCAGAAGATCAGGAAGGCTGCTTTGAAATGACAGAATTAGACTTCACTTTGATCAAATGTTGACATGGACAGAGCCAGTTTTCAATCGCCCCACCACAGCTTGGATATTGTTCAGACAAGCACGTAAGTGTTTTAAGAAATTTGTAAGAGATTCATGGAGAAGTGAAAATACTCCTGACACATATTCACCTGGTATGAAATTTGTCACTTGTTTAATTAACTGGAGCGTATTTATCCATATACTTAATTTGATTCTACAGTAACGAAGCCAAAGCTATCCCTGCAGAGGCGTGGACAGGCCCTTAGGGCTCCAGGAAATTGACGCTGCCAGAATTTTTAGACAATGGGCACATGAAGGTGGCATGTTTGTCAGCCCTAGGCACCGGCCGCCTTTACCCCCAGAAGATATATCCCTGGTACTGATTTCTGTCAGAGGCTAAGTCGACCACAAACCCATAACGCGGTCAGAAGGATTACGTCAATGAAAAATCCCAATCACCCTATCGGAAATCGAAACCGCGACCTTCCGGTTTGTGGCCAAGTGCCTCAACCAACTGCATCACAGCGTCACTTTCATGAAAATTACACAAAGAAGGCTCTGTGCAATTGATGTTTAAAAGTCAACTGAAATTCCCTTGTGTTATGTAGACAATATAATTGCAGTTGACAGATTTAATACAGTTCAGTTCTGACATTCAAAGGGCAGCTCAGACACAAACGCGTTATTTCGCAAATCTGCCGATGCACAAGCTTACGCTTTCCCGCCAACACAATCAGGCTGGTAGACATACTACAGGGTCATTATTTTACCTAACAAATATCGTTTTACACTTCCAGGCGGCTCCCTTATAGTATTAGTGTAGCCCACTCACCCGATCGCCTTTACGTACGGTGGAACAGCGGTGAGAAATGACAAAATATGTTTGTCGGATAAAATAAGGGCCAGTAGCCCTCGTAAGGATTATTATCACTGAAACATTACTCTACACTGATGAGAAGGTAACAAGGATTGTGTAACCGCATACCGCAATGAAGAGCTTCATAACCGGTAAAATGGAGGATAATATTAAAGCAGATCTTAAAAAGCTACAGTATGAGGCTGCTGACTGGTTTTAAGTGGCTCATTATGAGGTCCAAAATGGACTCTTCTTTGAACTCGGTAATGGACTTTAGAGGTCCATATCATTCAAAGTGAGAAATTGCTGGACTAGCTTAAACGAAGGTACGTTTCAATATGGTGACTTACGTAACATGGGATACTACGACCTACGTAAGGGTTTGGGTTCTATTAGTAACAGGCCTTAGGAAAGAAGAAGAAACTTATGTACTTGCAGTACATAGTAATGCAGTGAATATGAAATAAAAAAGTGCATATTGAAAACACTAAGACGGATGATAATTGTCCTGTGGGAAATATAACATTCTGAGATGTAGTCTTCGAAGAGTAATGCTGGCTTCAGTTACACTTATCTTCATGCTACACGACGTAGCCTACTTGAAGCGACGTGACTATTAAATTACAGTCAGTGTATTCAAATGTAAGATTACCGGGCATGATCAAAGGCTCGGGAAAAATTCCACCACTTCATACCATCTTGAGCTTACAGTTGCCTACTTGAAGGGTGCGGTACATACAAAAATGAAACTCTCTTCGTGCCTTCACATAATTAACACAAGTTAACTATCTCGCATAAACTTCGACCAGCTAAAATTTGTAGTTGTGCGACAGTACATCACGCACCTACCATCTGCCTTCCACATGATTTCTAACACGCGATGGCTATGTCAAGGCACATTTATATTGTGGGCCTGTAGGTCTGTTCTATTTAGAAACACGTAACGATTTTTCTCAACGCAAACACCTGTTTCTTTCAGAGGACTCCGCCGATGTATTGTCTCAAACTAATTTAGAGCCATGAGAAATGCTACCTGGCGCAGTATCAAATTCTTAGTTTGAACTGTCGCTCGGTGTATTGAGTCACAGGAACCAAGCAAATATTTCCCGGGATATTAAAGTGTCGACTCAGAACTGTCTGTCAGAGGAACACATATTCAGTGATCCGAAAACTCTGTAGTCTACAGTTTAGTAATAACATTCCAAAAGCGATAACGTCTTTCATAAACACCCGGCGTGTTTGTGCACATATAAAATTGATGTCCAAGAACCGGCTCGAAAATGCTGCATGTAAAAGATAAAATTTCTCATAAAGAACAAAACAGAACACACCACTAGCGCAACTAGTGGTTTCCCCAACATGCAGAATTTCTTTGTATCGCTAGCAAAAGCAGTGGTTACAGTCTCCCAGTCACTAAGTAGTGTTGCTACCGTACGTTTGACTTTATGAATCATGAAATGGATCTTGTCGAACTGGCTCCTGAACTCCGGGTCCCAACGCCGTCTAGTCTAGCTGGCCACCCCTAATATGCAACAACGTTGTTTCAAATGCAATGATGATAATGAGCAGAATGACATAGGAAGGTGATCATCACAAATAGAGTCGACATCCGCCTCAAGAAATGCATAGAAACAATGAAAAACTGTCAGGGTAGCCAGTAAGTCAGCAGAGATTAGAACTACACTATTTCGCCCGGCGGTGTCCGTACGGTCCATCTCTCTTCGTACTGTGCACTGATCTCGAGAATAAGACCTCTGGATATAATTTTTAGAGTTTTCTATGCCACGAATGTCCATGTTTTTCTCTTCTGGGTTGTGAAAACCGAAAATACAAATTTGATCCTAAACAATTTTAAATTATCCATAACCGTGCATTCAGCAATTAGACATGATATCAAAACAACAAATGCACATAAGAATATGAAAGTATTGTAGCCGATCATTTTTAGTATAGTTGTTTTTTAGGATTGCTGGCGTCAGTTACGGAAGGTTCATGGCATGCGTTGTAAGTTAATGTGTCAGCTTACATTCGGGACCGTTGGCGATAGGTAGGAGGAGAGAGATTTAAGTGAGAAAACGTTAGGAGCTGATAACGGACGCTAGCAGTCCAATAAGGAAGTCAGTCGCGTACGAGTGTGATGTAGGTGGGAGTACAGAGAAGTGACTGTGTTGTTTTGATAAAATATGGTTTAGTTGTTTCACTTGATACAGCACGACTTTTTTTATTTTATCAACAATAAATTGAGTAAATAAAACAATTAAAAAAATCATTAAAACTATATGTGATTCATAAGGTTTGTCATCCCCGTTGTGTTTACAATAAATAGATAGCAGTGTGTATACATGTCTAACACAACTACAGTTGTGTTAGACAAGTATATATACACTCCAATCTTATCTATATGTGATTCGGTGAACCACACCCGTTTCGCGTAAGAGGATCACCTACTAGACTGAGCACGTCGGGACAACAAAGTTACAAAGGGTGATCGTGCAGAGTATATTACATACACCGTATACCTCCTACATGTTTCGGCCAATCATGTTGCCATCTTCAGAGAGGCGCATTACAAAGGATACATACATCGAAATATTACAGACATTTCGAACCAACACACGGGCATAAAATATTAAAGTTTTAAAAAAATAATGCCACGTATTATTTATTTAAAATTCTAAAAATAATACAACGTATTATTTTTAAAATTTTTTTTTTTAATATCTGTGTAATGATTCAAAAACGTTTGTAATGTTTCGATGTATCTATCCTTTGTAATGCATCTCCCTTAAGATGGCCGTATGGGTGGCCGAAACCCATAGGAGGTATACGGTGTGTATAATATCCTTTCATGCACCTATGTGTATTAACTGGTTTTGATATCATATTTAATTGAAACTAAACCTTAAACTATGAACATGGAGGCATCACATCCCTCCGAAACGTCGGAATCAACGACACGCTACAACCCACAAAATATCTGGAATTAACTGTATTCATTATCTGAGATGAACTGCGTTAACAGAGACAACTTTAATTCCCAAGGCAAACACCGTGACAGCTTCTGATAACGGAGATCCAGGTGATGCAATGGAGAGTTACATAAAACACAACTGATGTGACACGCTACTTTTGTGGCTTAGCAGCACACCTTGATGACGTGGGGCTTGTACAAATTTGATAAAGTAAGAAAAGTGTGTCAGAGAATCGTGTAAGCATTAAGAACACTACAGCCTTTGGACATTATGATTTATGGGATCAGAAAACAAAGTAAAGAAGTCAGGAACAGAAAATTTCTGATTGTATCATTCCGAACATGAAGTAACATGACCGGAACAAAACTAAACTGAAACAAATTAAACCGAACCGAGATACATTAGATTTAGACCGAACTGACTTCGGAATACAACACGGATAAGAAAGATGAAATGTATCAAGGCAGATGTACAATACTAATTCCTAAGCAAATATAGACGGTTACTTCATACACATTCAATGTGCATTCCAAACATAAAGCAGCTGATATGACAGGTGAAAAAAAAATATAACCTATTTGAACAATGTCAACAGGTCGCTTACTGTGTAACTTGTAGTGGCGAATTTGTGCGAATTTGGTGCATACAAAGTGCAGACAGTGTACGTCATTGTAATAGTAATCGTTAATGGCGAGTAAAATGTTGTAGCCTATTTTGAACTACAGCCAAGAGACAAACTAAAAAAAAAAACTTTGATATTTCGGACTCATACTCACGTGACAAAATAAATCGAGCGGCCGCAATGCATCGTAGGAAACGAAGTGTGATACATTTCTTTTACTGCTACTGTGACGTGCCTGCTTCTTTCAGGCGTGCAAGTATTTTATGCCTGTCAGCACCTGCCTGCAGATTCTACGGCCACCTCGCTTTTTTTCGGCAGCTGACATTATCTCACAGAAGTATTTTCTTAACATCTGAACATACTGTATCAGTCACAAATACTAGCATATCTATATGTCGTATTTAGTGTTGGCATTAGTATTAGTATCAGCGCATACCGTTCCCGTATAACGCAGTACTGATGACATGATGATGATGATGATGATGATGACGACGACGACGTGACGACAGTAACACAGTTTGTCACGATTATGATTTATTGTACAAACACGTGCCAAATGTCGCGGTCGAGCGGCTAAATTCCCATCTTCATATTGAGAAGGTCGTTGGTTCAAATTTTTGGCCCAGATATTATATGTAGGTTTCCTTAGTACCTCCGGGTAAATTCAGGGACAGTACCTGAAAATTAGGCCACAAACGCTTAACATATCCCTTCTATAAATTTGATGTGTGGTTGACCGTGCATCGTTCAATGTGGAATAAGAAACCAACTAGATGTCACTTAGTATTATATTTATTTCTTCTTATAAGTTGCTCTTTATAAGTTGCTCAACATGTTTCGTCGTCAGTTCCTGAAGATGGGCACAAGGTGGCCCGAAACATGTTGAGCAACTTATAAGGAGAAATAAATATAATATTAAGTGACATCTAGTTGGTTTCTTATTCCACAT
>Ga0123357_10014438_pt1 | contig 10306 bp, 3 predicted proteins | sample TergutEmb28metaG_FD_89873 | JGI IMG/M metagenome (GOLD analysis project Ga0123357, IMG submission 89873) | Embiratermes neotenicus P4 segment gut microbial communities from Petit-Saut dam, French Guiana - Emb289 P4 | ecosystem: Host-associated > Arthropoda: Insects > Digestive system > Gut ... | reverse complement strand
TAGTTTTATGTCCATCTCCTTCCTTTTTTTTGTTATGTGGACTTTCCATGTCAGTTTGCTATCTAGATGGAGTCCTAGGTATTTTGCGACATTTGCTCTGGGGATCTCTATATTGTTGAGATAAACTCTTGGGCTAACTGCACGTCTAAGGGTGTAGATCACTTGGGTGCTTTTGGTCTCGTTGACCTTTATTCGCCAGTCTTGTAAGTATCGTATAAATTTTGAAAAAAAAATGCGATGCACAGAAGTTCTAAGGCTCCCATATAAGTGCAAGTTTGCCTGTTACTGGGAGAGTTTATTTCTGGCAGAGTGACATCTGAGCTCTCCCTCCTGTACACGATATATTGAGGTTTACGCTAAACTGGCTACAGCCACCCGTATTTATTGCGAACGCGTGTCTTTGGTGTAAGTCACTTCGCTATTGTAACAAACCCAGTCTTCAACCCTCTCTCCCTCATTTCACTTAGCCCTAATGTATTTGTGTTGGTTAATTACGGAACAGTGGCGGCTTGGTTCATTCGATACGATAATATTTTGCTTCAAAATTCTGGGGATTTTTCGTCAGGAAATCCAGTGACTGTGGAAACCGAATTTACTGTTTCTTTTTGTAACGGAGACCCAGTGCTTCCAGTGACATAGAAACGTAACTATGAAAATAGGAGTGACTTTATGTTTATGCTTCAGTGCAGGGGAGAAGGACGCTATTCCATGAAGTTAGTTACTCATTTGCGTAGTTAATTAATTGTATTTCCACGGAATCCATAATTGAAGGCGCAGTGTCACAGTTACAGAGCCCATAGTTTGTGTAATAGAGCTCCTGACCTCTCGTCTCTCCGGCTGTCATTTTGTGAGTAGGGTGGGAGTAGCATGAATAAGACCCTACATTCAAAGGTCAACATTTATTGCTTACTGATGCAGTGATCGGCAGACATGTGTATGAAACAACCGTCCTGAGATGGGAGCTGTCCAGGTGAAACGGAAGTGAGCTGCAATAGCACAAAATAGCTTTAATAGTACATAATTACTAGAATAATATACTCTTATAAGGATAGGATTTATTTACAATAGGTGCAGGTATTAGTCAATAACACAACAATTTATATTCTAAATATGTTTAATAAAGGATGATTGTTACTACATGTTTCGGCCTATTCCGGCCATCATCAGGTATTCATCCGAAAGTATGGTGGTAGTGCTTTATAAGATCAATCTTATAAAGCATTACCACCATACTTTATTTAACATCTGTAGAATATAAATTGTTGTGTTATTGACTAATACCTGCACCTGTTGCTTATATACACACAACAGGGATGGCTCATTTTAGAATTAGTATTTATTTATTCTGCTCCTTTGTTAATTATTTTTATTCTTCTTCCCAAATTCTAGTTTCGATTGTTGAAATTCTTTCTCTTGTCCAGAAGTTGGATATATGTAGTAATTAAGTCAATTCTATTGCAGAGTTGATGCATTCCGGAATCGGAATAAGAGAATTACAGTGGCAAAATGTTTGCCTATAAATTTATGGAACTGAAGGAAACCAAGTAAAGTAATAATTAATTAGTCTGTGAAGTTTACCTTTAAGTCTTAATAGATTTTGGAAACTTTGGCCGAAAAAGTAAACTGAAGTATATTGCTGATTATTTCGTTAAAAATGACACTGTACTGTCGAATTGTTGGAGTGTGCTGCATTATTGAATTAGGTGAAGAAAACAATTAAAAGGAATTATTGATTTCTTTAATAGTGTCTATGCATTTTAGAGTTTCCTGGTGTAAAGACCCAAGTTCTGACAATTAATCAAAAGTAATGTTTAATCAGCTATGAGCCTCAATGTAAACATACTTTTGACACTAAGAATTTAATAAGGAACCTGGAGTAGGGGCAGCATTAAGAAAACTTGTCTGTGACTTATATCGATTAGTTGATTAATCATTAATGAAGAACATAACTGTGCTGAGAGTAATGTTCCAACGTCGGTCTACAGAAACTGAAGAACCGAAAAAAATTCATGCAAATAGGTACTGCTACTGAGATTCGAAATCGTAACCACTGAAGTCATAGAAGATTTTTCACTTGCACCAGTCTGTAGTTTGAATCAAGACTGGGCGTTGAACTGCAATAAGTGCACACTTATAAAACGCATTGTTAAAGGAAATATAAAAGATTTGATAGAAATAAAGGGAAGACGAGGAAGAAGATGTAATCAGCTACTGGATTATCATAAGGAAACGAAGGGTACTTGAAATGGAAAGTCGAAGCACAACTCGCACCTTGTGAACTCGTTTTGGTAGGAGCTATGTACGTCAGACAGACCAAGGAATGGGTAAATGAATGAGTGTTGCTCTTACCTCAGAAGTGCCCACGCTCTTCTTGTTTCAGAACTGAACATAGCAAATTTTGAAAACAAAGCTGTGCTAGGCGCATCTTGTTCGTATCAAATTTTATGGAGGCCTGAAAATTTGAGTTTTTGTCTTAGTGTTACAATCCCTGATTTCAACTTAATAGTATGTGAGTTTTTCCCCAGGGCATTCCAGGCATCACGGAGAAGAAAAAATTGAAATGACTCTGCCGAAATTGAAAACTTTTCAACCATACAGCAGCCTGGATGGTTACTCACGAAGTGGTCCTATCAAATTTGATAATGTACCTGTGTGATGACTTTGCCATGAGAGGACATGTTATTTTTCGACTATTACACGCACCATGATTACAACGTGTGCGATATAGTGCAATATTAATCATCTTGCTATGTTGTGCACATAGTTGTTTTACGTGTTCCGTAAGATTTATAAGTTAAATGTCAAGTATCACAATGTAACATCAATGAATCTGTTTTATTAATGGAGACGCATTGAGCTCCTTATGAGGTGTGATTTTAACTTTTATATTCCGCCAATTACATAATTTTTTTGTTTCAAAGCCTTTACAAGGAACGCATCATCCTAATTATTCAGTCCATCATTCTTTTAAACTCACGTGTTTCTTTCCGCAAAGCAACAGATCTGTCTTCTAATTTAGCTTCCAACGTAGTTCAGAAAACAGTAGTTTGTTGCTGGGTTACAAGAACGAAGTAGGAACAACAGTAGAACATAAACGCTGCAGAAATTCTAGGTTTTGAGGATATAATTTTCAATATGTAATATTTTTAGCTCCGTCTTTTTAAAGTTTTTGTCTCCAAGTAATCGATATATATCCCTGTGTAAGGTCAATAACTATTCAAGTATTCTTGTGGAATTTCCTCTAAGTAAGGTATAGATTCCCTCGTTTAATTTTTATGACTTTTTATACTTTGTCTATAATAATTTATTTTCTAAGATCCTACTCAGTCCAAACTCAGCGAGTATTTTCTGTTTGGTTGAAACAGCCGGGATTTTTTTTTTAATTCGTGTCACAAAATAACTTGTAAACTTGTTATTATTACCTATGTAGAGCAAAAAGAACAATACAAGAAGCGTTTAATGGAGAGTTTCTTTGTATCAAATGAATGTTTCCGTCATAACAAAATATAATTATGTAGATATTACTAGCACAAAGTGGATTCACATCATCAACACCTCTTAATGATGCCCCGAGAAACAGCAGGAATGCAAGTATCATGTCTTTTTCTCTTTATTGATTTATCTTGCTTCTCGAAATTTGTCAAAATTTCGTATGAGCTGTACCTAAATTTCAGTCGTCAAATTTGAAGGGGCGAGATCAACTGGGAATCTGAGACGCATATACGAAAGTAATACTATGACTGATCTTGACGACATGGAACATAAGTAACTGGATTCGACTGATCTGGATCACACTTGTGAACAATGTAACGAAATGTTGGGGTTCGTAAAATACAGGACATCTCCTGGCTGTATATTTTGTGTAATATATATGGAACCGTCAATACACAACATACATCAAACAAGATGCAATAATTACAATTAGGTGATATTTGGGATCCCATTGAGTAATATTTTTACTGTACCTTATTGTTGTTCTTATTTGGCCTGAAGATGGACGGTCACGGCCGAAACATGTAGCCAAATATCACCTAATTGTAATTATTGCATCTTGTTTGATGTATGTTGTGTATTGATGGTGCATAATATATTATACAGATTTAATAATACAAAACGGGATGGCCGCTCTCATATGTATATTCTTCTGAGCCTGTGTTTTGTGTTTTCTGTACTGTCATCTCAAATAGGGAAGAGCCTGTATAGTGAACGTGAGAGAAAATACAAAAATAAATATTCTGGAATGATGGGACAGCATATGGAACAGTGCTGGCAGTTAGGCAGAGGGTAAGATCTGTGATATTTCTTTCCCTGGCCCAGAATTTAGGAATAGGAAAAGTGAAGGCAAATAGACAGTTAGTTGAACTTTACAAAACGCTTCCGCCTTGGTGTAACAATCATAATAGCTATCGGCATCTTCAGTCACAACCAACATAAACGTTGCGAACAATTTTATTAGACGGCAACTTGTTTCGACCCTAGACTCGGGTCATCATCAGGCCGTGATAAAAGTAAGTGAACATATACGGAAACTAAAACCCGTAAGTTGGCGATCTCCAATTTTATACTAAAAATAAATTTAAAATATGATGGGCTCGGTAGCTCAGTCGCTATAGCGACTGAACTACAGGCTGGACGGTCCGGGGTCGAATCCCAATGGGGACGAGATTTTCCGCCCGCCCAGACCGACCCTGGGGCCCACCCAGCCTCCTGTAAAATGGGTATCGGGTCTTTCCCCGGGTTAAGGTGCGGTCGGGAGTGTTGCTGACCACTCACGCCCTTCTAGTGCCGCGGTCATGGAAGAGTAGCGCTATACCTCTACCCACCCTCTGGGCCACACCGGGCCTGTAACGGGATCACTTTAACTTTTTACTTTAAAAATATACGTAATGTACGCTACAAGGCCAATAAACACGCGCAGGGTTCACTATGGATGTAGGTTCCAGTGCTCCATGTGTATTATTTTTAATGTAAAAGCGGGAGATTGCCAACTCATGTTTTTATATTGTGTTAAGTTCATAATCTTATGTCATGACCTGCTGATGACCTGAGTGTAGGATCTACTTGTCTTCTAATAAAATTGTTCGCAAATATTGTGTTGGTTGTGACTGAAGATATTGATTAATATGGAGGAAGTTAGTTGGGTGCAGTGTAGAGAGGAACTGAAGCGAGCCGGATGAATTCTGGCCGTGAAAAATTTTATTGGTGTTGATACGACGTTATAAATAAGATTTTTCAAATTATTGTTTATTTATTTTATTACTTTCGATGATTCTGTGTGTTAAATATTTTGAAGTGAAGTAACGGATAAAGTATGAGATAAATATGACACGTAGCAATCGTTGTAAAGAAGAGATAACCATACACATTTTGGTCGAAAATCTGAAGCAAATGACGAATAACAACATCGGGAGCTAAGTGGAAAGGTAATATTATCATGCATATTATGGCTTTAGATTGGGGGAGTGAGGTGTTTGTTTAATTAGCTCAGGACAGGAAAAAAGTTAGGGGGTTGTGTGAGCACTGTAATAAATTTTCGAGATCCTTCAAATATGTGGAAATATTGAATAGTGCTTCAAATACTGTTTCGTCAAGAAAGACGTATTTATCGGGCGATCCATTAACAACTAGTAAAGAATAATGCGTGATGGAACAAAATGAATGTGCTTGTAACAGGCCTTGCTTTGTCACTCTAAAATTTTCAGTAGTCTCTTTGTCCATTCAATGAGATTCTGTTTTGACGACAGGTAAGACAAAACATTTGCTGACTTTTCCAGTAAACGCGATGTAGGCCTGTTAAAAGCTGCAAGAATGTAGAGGGATCCTTCAAAGTGAATGTATTTGTATTTTGCTCTATACGTAACCAAAGACCGGCGTTCCAGAGAAACACAGAACTATATTCACATGCATAAATATTCTGTATTCGTTACAAGAGAAATGTATATAATCTGAAATTCGTAAAGGAGATACTAAACAAAACAGACAATACTGTCGGTGCCTAAAATTATGCCGATGATTTTCTCAGGCTTGAAAGGAGTCTCATTGTTCTTGAAGAATCCAGCGGAAAAGCCAAAAAATGAACTGTTTGGTGAAAGTTAGCAAAACAATAATTCAAAATCACACATGTAGGGTGAAATTAAACATCTAAAATTTAAAATGTTAAATCTTAATATGCAAATCACACTTACAGTTTAATATATTAATAGGCCTACGTATATATGGGGGACCGCGGTGGCTCAGTGGTTAAGGTGCTGCGCTGGTTCGATCCCAGCTGGTGTCATTGGAATTTTTCATTGACATAAAATCCTTCCGATTGCAATATGGCCCTGGGTTCGACTCAACCTCTAACAGAAATGAGTACCAGGAGCATTTCCTGGGGGTAAAGGCGGCCGGTGCCTAAGGCTGACAACCTTACCACCATCCTGTGCCTTTGTCACGTAGTCTGGGAACCTTAACTTCCTGGAACCCTCTGGGCCACTCCAAGCCTGTAACGGGACTGCTTTATCTTTAGGCATATCTACATCATTTTGAAATCTAAAGTTTGTAAATGATTTTTAACCTTTTTTATGAACGCATAACAGATTACTGAATCTGATATAATCTTTAAATATCGATCTAGCTCCCGATAATAGTATGTTTTATTTTGTTTGTTGCAATAATTTTACCCCTTACATTTTTAAATTAACGTTTCAAAATTGGTAGGTTTTTTACCTAATAGTTTGTTGCATATTGTTATTGTCTCTCATTACTTATTTTGGAGTTTCCAAAGAAATAAATTTCTTTATTTCTTTTTCTGTCTCTCTTTTTCAGAAGCAAGTATTTGATTTGCGTGACTCTGCCTTCCATTCAGCTACTGATTCAGTATTTTACAGACAGAATCTTCCTTTATCATAAAACTAGTTGTGACTCATGTGTTAGCTTGCTACTTTTAAATATGTCATCAATATCAACAATATGTCTGTCCTATTAATTATAGACGTGAGAAAAAAGTAGCGTCCTTTCTTCCGTTCATATAAGGTGGGTCAAAAGTAGGTATACAGACCATCAATAATCTACTATTTCCTACTGTATAACTACTTTTGGCCCACCCTGTATATAGTGACATCTTTGAAAGCTGTAGACCTACATCTTTAATTCAGGCATACTTGTTTTAGGAAAGTGAAAAGTAATAACATAGCTGCCTTGTCTTGCAGTCTTGTAAATAAAGCCAACTTTGTGCACAATTTTTCTTAGTGCGTTTATTTCTTTTCTGTACATGTTTCGGGCGACTATATGCCCATCGTCAGGAGAAATAACTGTATTTCTGCGACACTTGGTACTTGTCACTCTGTGTGGATGAGTGCCTGGTGAATGGTGACAAGAACCAAGTATCGCATAGATACAGTTATTTCTCCTGATGATGGGCCCATAGTAACCCGAAACATGTAGAGAAAAGAAATAAACGTACTAAGAAAAACTGTGTACCAAGCTGCCTTTATTTACAGGATTATACAAGGATGCACGGTCAACAAAACATAAAAACATAGCTGCCATTTGAAAAATTAAAGTTAAGCCTGACTGATACCTAACTTAATCTCGCCAAGGCTAATACGAATCAAAGTCTGTTACAAAAGAGTATACTTCAGTACAAAAGCTATTAAATATTTCGGTACTGATTTCTAACGTTTTTTGCTCGATGTCTTCATTTTAAATCTAACGTCACGGCGTCTAAGGCCATTCAGTATTACTTTATGATACATGACGTTAAAAGAGGAAATTTGTTATCACTGTGCAATAAGGAAAGTTTTTAAGTCATGGCAGAAATACATCTTCCGTCTACACACTTCAGTTCTTCAGGCGCTCTGAAGATCAAAGCTTCTAGTATTTCATATTTTAGCAATGTATCTCCCGTTAACGTTAGAGAAAAGATTGAGAAAGAGGATAATGCGTGAAAGAACATACGAATGTCAGTGAGAGAAGGAAGAAAGTCTCATATATAAGAAATGAATAGCCTAAAAATCATTTGGCTTAATATCCTTGGAATGGCTTGATCGAAGTGTTTGTGGTTGGTCTGAAGGGAAAAGTTTGAAGAAAAAGTGCGTTTTGTGAAGGAGTGATTTCGCCCGATCTAAGAGAGGAAATGTTCGGTTTTCCTTGTGAACGCGGCCGTAAATATTCGTGTTGCATAAAATGCTGCTAATATTATGAATAACTGAAAGATTCTGAGCTTTACAAGAAGGTAAACTCCCCGTGTAAATATTTGTAACTGCAAGAATATTAAGAATTATAAAATATTACGATGTGAATCCTGTTTATGAAGCATTGCCTTTCTGACGTTTAGCATAGTTCACTGCACTCACGAAGCTATCGATACTGTAATCCCATCAAAAGATAGGGGGCTACCTCACGTTTTACAGTATGATGTTTAGAAACAGTATATAAAGTTGTTCGCCGTGAACAGATGAAGAATTCAGATGTGCCGATGGCTGTTTATAGTACAGTGACTCGAACACCCGATTTATCTTGAACTACAATCACCGTCGCCATGTTGAAGTGCTAAGCCCCAGGGGCTCATTTCCATAGTCGTAAAGCCATATAATGGAAATCAAACAGCAGACGCTTTGTTATGTTTTCCAGTCAATAGAATCGCAACGCAGAATTAGTTAATGTCTGTGTTCTATGTGGAGGTAAAGTGGAGCCCTTTCTTTCCAGTCACTAAAGCAAGTGCTAGTGAAGTGGATTGCAATTATTGTAGGACGTCCCTCATGTTAAGTATTTTTTAATTTCCTGCCGTCAAATCACACTGCAGGTATTTCGTGTGCCAGTGGAGCTGACAAGGATTAGATCATCTAAAACATACCTTACCCAAGCTAGATCATGTGCTGGATATTTATTCCGTTGTTGTTGTGGTTATCGTCTTTTTCTTCTCGTTTTTCAAGGAAATATTCAAGTCCCTAACCGACTTATTCTTACTCCAAAAGGTAGGGGTGATGAATCAAAATGCTCTGTGTCTGAGGAACAGAATTTTGAGGTCACTGTGAGTCTCGATATTTCTGCTGTAAAGTCTCTTCACAGCCTTTGACAGCAGACCGGGATTTAGAAATTTACTTTTCTGTTTGAAGTTTATTTTTCCCGAAGAAGAACGTCAAAGCAAGAATATTAACTTTTTACGGACTTGTGAGGAATGGGGACGCAACAACACAGCATTCATAGTGCATTAAAAAGTTCTACGTTTTAATGTTAATGTGTTATAAGTTTCATGAGCTTATAAATCTGTATTTCCTTAAAATAAAATATTATTTTTTTGGGAAAGAACCAAAAGTCAGACATACAATTCCTTATATTCCAGGTTATCTGAACGCAAGAAACAATTTAGAAAATTAAGTTCCATGATCATGAGAATGCTGGCTGTCATTCAATGCAGAATAATCTTTCTTTTCCTTCTGATATCTGAATATATATAGACTAAACTATTCCAAAACGTGGTTTTATTTTTTACGTTGTGTGTGAGTAAAAACTTTGGTTTGGCTCATTAAAAAATTACACTTTCATAAAAATTATTAGGAATCAGGGTTAAGACGAGTATTTAGACCGAAGCTATAAGACGTTTTCGAAATTGCATTAAGTGTCACTTCATAAAATTTACTGGTAATCGAATAACAATAATATTATCAAACAACGAGAATTAATTAATTGAACTGTAAAGAGGACGTACGAAAATGCGCAGTAAATTTTAGTGAATAATTCTAACGTAAGGCACCACTTGGGGTTCTTATAAATGGTGCCAAAGATAATACTAAAAAGGACCTTAAACACATAAACTATAGCTGCTTCTTTTAATGTTCTTCACAATTCATAATCATTCTAAATATCAGACATTGATTTATATAATCTTAAGAACGGATTCATTGTCGTAAAATTAAACGATAATCTACCAACATTTTTCCGCGCTGTCCTTAAAACTTGCTTTCAACATTCCTTTAAATATAACTTGCTTGAGTTATGGCTTCGCGTATTCATGCACGAAAAAGCAAGAGTAAAAAGTAAAAAAAAAAAAATCCATGGTTAGTATTGCATTTAAGATTATTATTCTATGACACAGATTATTATTCATTCACACTGGTGCCAATATGGGAACGTGCCAGGTAACGGACGGTGCCCATGAAACGCGTAGTAATTCATCTGATGGATCAGGCAAAAAAGAACAGAACAATAATAATAATAATAATAATAATAATATTTATTTACTGCAATTGGGTTGTTACCCGGTGGCAGTGGTTATTTTACATGTAAACAAAACATGAAATTGGTTACTACTAAATTTAAGTCG
>Ga0123357_10014436_pt1 | contig 10307 bp, 24 predicted proteins | sample TergutEmb28metaG_FD_89873 | JGI IMG/M metagenome (GOLD analysis project Ga0123357, IMG submission 89873) | Embiratermes neotenicus P4 segment gut microbial communities from Petit-Saut dam, French Guiana - Emb289 P4 | ecosystem: Host-associated > Arthropoda: Insects > Digestive system > Gut ... | reverse complement strand
ATTGCACTATATCTACTGTTGCTGTAACCACAATAAACTCCACACACAACACAGTACCATTGCACTATATCTACTGTTGCTGTAACCACAATAAACTCCACACACAACACAGTACCATTGCACCATAACTACAGTTGCTTTAACCACAATTAACTCCAAACTCAACACAGTACCATTGCACAATATTTATTGTTGCTGTAACCACAATAATCTCCAACACAACACAGTAACTTTGCTCTATATCTTCTGTTGCTGTAATCACAATAAACGCCACACACAACACAGTACCATTGCACTATATCTACTGTTGCTGTAACCACAATAAACTCCACACAAAGCACAGTATTATTGCACTATATCTACTGTTGCTGTAACCACAATAAACTACACACAAAACACAGTACTAATGCACTATAACTACTGTTGATGTATCCACAGTAAACTCTACACCAACACAGTAGCATTGCACTATGTCATCTGTACCTGTAACCACAATAAACTCCACACACAACACAGTACCATTGCACTATATCTACTGTTGCTGTAACCACAATAATCTACACACACAACACAGTACCATTTAACTATACCTACTGTTGCTGTCACCACAACAAACCCCCCACAAAACGCTGTACCATTGCACTATATCTAATGTTGCTGTTACCACAATAAACTCCACACAAAACACAGTACCATTGCACTATATCTACGGTTTTGTAACCACAATAACCTCCAACTCAACACAGTACCATTGCAGTATATCTACTGTTACTGTAACCACAATAAACTCCACACACAACACAGAAACATTGCACTATATATACTTTTGTTTTTTCCACAATAAACTCCAACACAACACAGTACCATTGCATTATATCTACTATTGCTGTAACCAAAATAAACTAAAACGCAAAACAGTAACATTGCACTACATCTACTGTTGCCGTAACCACAATAATCTGAACACAAAACACTGTAACATTGCACCATAACTACTGTTGCTGTAACCACAATAATCTCCAACACTTCACAGTACGATTGTACTATATCTGCTGTTGCTGTAACAACAATAATCTCGAACACAACACAGTAACTTTCACTATATCTACTGTTGCTGTAACCACAATAAACTCCACACACAACACAGTAACATTGCACTATATCTACTGTTGATGTAACCACAATAATCTCCACACAAAACACAGTACCATTGCACTATATCTACAGTTGCTGTAACCACAATAAACTCCACATACAACAAAGTAACATTGCACTATATCTACTGTTGCTGTAACCACAATAAACTAAAACACAACACAGTAACATTGCACTATATCTATTGTTGCTGTAACCACAAAAATCTCCACACACAACAGAGAAACAATGCACTATATCCTATGTTGCTGTAAACACAATAACCTCGAACACAACACAGTACCATTGCACTATACCTACTGTTGCTCTAAGCACAATAAACTCCACACACAACACAGTAACATTGCACTATATCTATTGTTGCTGTAACAACAAAAATCTCCACACACAACACATTAACAATGCACTGTATCTTATGTTGCTGTAAACACAATAACCTCGAACACAACACAGTACCATTGCACTATACCTACTGTTGCTCTAAGCACAATAAACACCACACACAACACAGAAACATTGCACTATATCTTCTTGTGCTGTAACCACAATAAACTCCAACACAACACAGTATCATTGCACTATATCTACTGTTGCTGTAACCACAATAATCTACACACAAATCACAGAAACATTGCACTATAACTACTGTTGCTGTAACCACAATAAACTCCACAAACAACACAGTACCATTGCACTATACATACTGTTGCTTTCACCACAAAAACTCCACACACAACACAGTACCATTGCACTATATCTTCTGTTGCTGTAACCACAATAAACTACAACACAACACAGTAACATTGCACTATATCTACTGTTGCTGTAACCACAATAAACTCCAACACAACACAGTAACTTTGCACTATAACTACTGTTGCTGTAACCACAATAAACTCCAACACAACACAGTAACTTTGCACTATATCTAATGTTGTTGTAACCACAATACATTCCAACACAGCACAGTACCATTGCACTATATATATTGTTACTTTAAACAAAATAAACTCCACACACACAACACAGTACCATTGCGCTATATCTACTGTTGCTGTAACCACAATAAACTCCACAAAACAACACAGTTCCATTGTACTATATCTAATGTTGCTGTAACCACAATAAACTCCAAAACAACACAGAAATATTGCACTATATCTACTGTTGCTGTAATCAAAATAACCGCCACACACAACACAGTACCATTGCACTATATCTACTGTTGCTGTAACCAAAATAAACACCAACACATCACAGTAACATTGCACTATATCTACAGTTGCTGTCACCACAATAAACTCCACACACAACCCAGTACCATTGCACTATATTTACTGTTGCTGTAACAAAATAATCTCCAACAAAAAACAGTAACATTGCACTACATCTACTTTTGCCATAACCACAATAATCTGAACAGAAACACAGTAACTTTGCACTTCACCTACTTATGCTGTAACCACAAAAAACTCCAACACAACACAGTACCATTGTACTATATCTACAGTTGCTGTAACCACAATAACCTCCACACACAACCCAGTAACATAGCACTATATCTACTGTTCATTTAACCACAATAATCTCCACAAAAAACACAGTACCATTGCACTATATCTACTGTTGCTCTAACCACAATATCCTCGAAACTATACAAAGTAACATTGCACTATACCTACTGTTTCTGTAACCACAATATACTCCACACAAAACACAGTATTATTGCACTATATCTACTGTTGCTGTAACCACAATAAACTCCAAACACAACACAGTACCATTGCACTATACATACTGTTGCTGAAACCACAATAAACTCCACACACAACAATGTACCATAGCACTATATCTACTGTTGCTTTAACCACAATAAACTCCACACACAACACAGTACCATTTCACTATAACTACTGATGCTGTCACCACCAAAAACTCCACACAAAACGCAGTACCATTGCACTATAACGATTGCTGCTGTAACCACAATAAACTCCAAACAAAACACAGTACCATTGCACTATATCTACGGTTGCTGTAACCACAATGAACTACGACACAACACAGTACCATTGCATTATATCTACTGTTGCTGTAACCACAATAAACTCCACACACATCACAGTACCTTTGCACTATATATACTTTTGCTGTATCCACAATAAACTCCAGCAAAACACAGGATTATTGCACTATATGTACTGTTGCTGTAACCACAATAAACTCCAACGTAAAACAGTAACTTTGCACAAAACCTACTGTTGCCGTAACCACAATAATCTGAACACAAATCACAGTAATATTGCACTAAAACTACTGTTGTTCTAACCACAATAAACTACAACAAAAAACAGTAACTTTATACTATATCTACTGTTGCTGTAACAACAATAATCTCCACCACAACACAGTAACATTGCACTATATCTCCTGTTGTTGTAACCGTAAAAAAACTCCACACAAAACACAGAAACATTGAAGTATATCTACTGTTGATGTAACCACAATAATCTCCACACAAAACACAGTACCATTGCACTATATCTACTGTTGCTGTAACCACAATAAACTCCACACACAACACAGTAACATTGCACTATAACTTCTGTTGCTGTAACCACAATAAATTCCAACACAAAACAGTAACATTGCACTATATCTATTGTTGCTGTAACCACAAAAAACTCCACACACAACACATTAACATTGCACTATATCTAATATTGCTGTAACCACAATAAGCTCGAAAACAACACAGTAACTTTGCACTATATCTACTGTTGCTATAAGCACAATAAACTACACACACAACACAGAAACATTGCACTCTATCTACTGTTGCTGTAACCAAAATAATCTCCACACACAACACAGTATCATTGCAATATACCTACTGCTGCTGCCACCACAATAAAGTCAACACACAACACAGTACCATTGCACTATATCTACTGTTGCTGTAACCACAATGAACTACAACACAACACAGTAACATTGCATTATATCTACTGTTGCTGTAACCAAAATAAAGACCAACAAAACACAGTAGCAATGCACTCTAGCTACCGTAGATGTAACCACAAAAAACTAAAACACAACACTGTAACTTTGCACTATATCTACTGTTCTTGTAACCACAATAAACTCCAACAAAACACAGTACCATTGCACTATATGTACTGTTGCTGTAACCACAATTAACTCCAACGCAAAACAGTAACTTTGCACTACACCTACGGTTGCCGTAACCACAATAATCTGATCACAAATCACAGTAATATTGCACTAAAACTACTGTTGCTCTAACCACAATAAACTCCAACACAACACAGTACCATTATACTATATCTACTGTTGCTGTAACAACAATAATCTCCACCAAAACACAGTAACATTGCACTATATCTCCTGTTGCTGTAACCATACTAATCTCCACACACAACACAGTAACATTGCACTATATCTAATGTTGATGTAACCACAGTAATCTCCACACAAAACACAGTACAATTGCACTATATCTACTGTTGCTGTAACCACAATAAACTCCACACACAACTCAGAAACATAGCACTATATCTACTGTTGTTGTAACCACAATAAACTCCAACACAACACAGTAACATTGCACTATATCTATTGTTGCTGTAACCACAAAAACTCCACACAGAACACAGTAACATTGCACTATATCTAATGTTGCTGTTACCACAATAAACTCGAACACAACACAGTAACATTGCACTATATCTACTGTTGCTATAAGCACAATAAACTCCAAACACATCACAGTAACATTGCACTATATCTTCTATTGCTGTAACCACAATAAACTCCACACACAACACAGTACCATTGCACTATATCTACTGCTGCTGTAACCACAATAAACTACACACAAAACACAGTACCATTGCACTGTATCTACTGTTGCTGTAACCACCATAAACTCCAACAAAATACAGTAGCATTGCACAATAGCTACTGTAGCTGTAACCACAATAAACTAAAACAAAACACTGTAACATTGCACTATATCTACTGCTGTTGTATCCACAATAAATTCCAACACAACACATTACCATTGCACGATATATATTGTTGCATTAACCACAATAAACTCCACACACACAACACAGTACCTTTGCACTATATCTACTTTTCCTGTAACCACAATAAACTCCAACACAACACCCAACAATTGCACTATATCTACTGATGCTGTAACCAAAATATACTACAAAAAAACACAGTAACATTGCACTATATCTACTGTTGCTGTAACCAAAATAACCTCGAAACACTACAAAGTAACATTGCACTATACCTAATGTTTCTGTAACCACAATAAACTCCACACAAAACACAGTAATATTGCACTATATCTACTGTTGCCTTAACCACAATAAACTCCAAACACAACACAGTACCATTGCACTATACTTACTGTTGCTTTAACCACAATAAACTCCACACACAACACAGTACCATTGCACTATACCATCTGTTGCTGTAAACACAATAAACTCCACACACAACACAGAACCATTGCACTATATCTACAGTTGCTGTAACCACAATAAACTCCACACACAACACAGTACCATTTCACTATAACTAATGTTGCTGTCACCACAAAAAGCTCCAAACAAAACGCAGTACCATTGCACTATATCGAATGTTGCTGTAACCAAAATAAACTCCACACAAAACACAGTACCATTGCACTATATCTACGGTTGCTGTAACCACAATGAACTCCAACACAACACAGTAACATTGCAGTATATCTACTGTTGCTGTAACCACAATAAGCCTCAAAAACAACACAGTACCTTTGCACTATATATACTTTTGCTGTATCCACAATAAACTCCAACACAACACAGTACCATTGCACTATATGTACTGTTGCTGTAACCACAATAATCTCAAACGCAAAACAGTAACTCTCAACTACATCTACTGTTGCCGTAACCGCAATAATCTGAACACAAATCACAGTAATATTGCACTAAACCTGCAGTTACTCTAACCACAATAAACCCCAACACAACACAGTACCATTATACTATATCTACTGTTGCTGTAACAACAATAAACTCCACCAAAACACAGTAACATTGCACTATATCTCCTGTTGCTGTAACCACAATAAACTCCACCCACAACACAGTAACTTTGCACTATATCTACTGTTGACGTAACCAAAATAATCTCCACACAAAACACAGTAACATTGCACTATATCTACTGTTGCTGTAACGACAATAAACTCCACACACAACACAGTAACATTGCACTATATCTACTGTCGCTGTAACCACAATAAACTCCAACACAACACAGTAATATTGCACTATATATATTGTTGCTGTAAACAAAAAATCTCCACACACAACAAAGTAACATTGCACTATATCTAATGTTGCTGTAACCTCAATAAACTCGAACACAACACAGTACCATTGCACTATATCTACTGTTGCTATAAGCACAATAAACTCCACACACAACAAAGTAACATTGCACTATAAATACTGTTGCTTTAACCACAATAAACTCCACACACAACACAGTACCATTGCACCATACCTGCTGTTGCTTTCACCACAATAAACTCCACACACAACACAGTACCATTGCACTATATCTACTGTTGCTGTAACCACAATGAACTACAATACAACACAGTAACAATGCACTATAACTACTGCTGCTGTAACCACAATAAACTCCAACAAAACACAGTAGCCTTGCACTATATCTACTGTAGCATTAACCACAATAAACTAAAACGCAACACTGTAACATTGCACTATATCTACTCTTGTTGTAACCACAATAAATTCAAACACAACACAGTACCATTCAACTATATATATTGTTGTTTAACCACAATAAACTCCACACACACAACACAGTACCATTGCACTATATCTACTTTTGCTGTAACCACAATAAACTCCAAAACAACACAGTACTATTTCATTATATCTCCTGTTGCTGTAACCGCAATAAACTCCAACACAACACAGAACCTTTGCACTATATCTACATTTTCTGTAACCAAAATAAACTCCAAAACAAGACAGTAATATTGCCCTATAACTACTGTTGCTGTAACCAAAATAAAATCCACACACAACACAGTAACATTGCACTATACCTACTGTTGATATAACCACAATAATCTCCAGACAAAACACAGTATCATTGCACTATATCTACTGTTTCTGTAACAACAATAAATTCCAAACACAACATAGGAACATTGCACTATATCTACTGTTCCTGTAACCACAATAATCTCCAACACAACAGAGTACCATTTCACTATATCTACTATTGCTGTCACCACAACATACTCCACACAAAACACAGTACCATTGCACTATATCTAATGTTGCTGTAACCACAAAAAACTCCACACAAAACACAGTACCATTGCACTATATCTACTGTTGCTCTAACCAAAATAACCTACAAACAACACAGTAAAAATGCACTAAATCTACTGTTGTTTAACAACAATAACTTCCACACACAACACAGTACCATTGCACTATAACTACTGTTGTTATAACCACAATAACCTGAACACCCAACACAGTACCATTGCACTATATCATCTGTTGCTGTAACCACAATAAACTCCAAACTCTACACAGTAAAATTGCACTATATCTACTTTTGATTTAACCACAATAAACTCCACACACAACACAGTACCATTTCACTATATCTTCTGTTGCTGTCACCACAACAAACTCCACACATAACGCAGTAGCATTGCACTAAATCTAATGTCGCTGTAACCACAATAAACTCCAAACCAAACACAGTTCCATTGCACTATATCTACTGTTGCTGTATCCAAAATAATCTCCATACACAACACAGTACCATTGCGCTATATCTACTGCTGCTGTAACCACAATAACCACCAACGCAAAACAGTAACATTGCATTACATCTACTGTTGCCGTAACCAAAATAATCTCAACACAAAACTCAGTAACATTGCACTATATCTACTGTTGCTGTAACCACAATAAATTCCAACACAACACAGTACCATGGTACTATATCTACTGTTGCTGTAACAACAATAAACTCCAACCCAACACAGTAGCATTGCACTATAGCTACTGTTGCTCTAACCACAATAAACTCCACACACAACACAGTAACATTGCACTATATCTACTGTTGCTGTAACCACAATAAACTCCAACAGAACACAGTACCATTGCACTATATCTACTGTTGCTTTAACCATAATAATCTCCACACACCACACAGTACCATTGCACTACATCTACTGTTGCTGTAACCACAATAACCTCCACACACAACGCAGTACCATTGCACTATATCATCTGTTGCTCTAACCACAATAATCTCCACACACAACAGAGTACCATAGCACTATAATTACTGTTGCTGTAACCACAATAAACTTCACACACATCACAGTACCATTTCACTATAACTACTGTTGCTGTCACCACCAAAACTCCAAACAAAACGCAGTACCATTGCACTATATCGAATGTTGCTGTAACCAGAATAAACTCCACACAAAACACAGTACCATTGCACTATATCTACGGTTGCTGTAACCACAATGAACTACAACACAACACAGTGCCATTGCAGTATATCTACTGTTGCTGTAACCACAATAAACTAAACACACATCACAGTACCTTTGCACTATAAATACTTTTGCTGTATCCAAAATCAACTCCAACACAACACAGTACCTTTGCACTATATGTACTGATGCTGTAACCACAATAAACTCCAACGCAAAACAGTAACTTTGCAATACACCTACTGTTGCCGTAACCACAATAATCTGAACACAAATCACAGTAATATTGCACTAAAACTACAGTTGCTCTAACCACAATAAACTACAACACAACACAGTACCTTTATACTATATCTACTGTTGCTGTAACATCATTAAAATCCAACACAACAAAGTAACATTGCACTATATCTCCTGTTGCTGTTACCATAATAAACTCAACACACAACACAGAATCATTGCACTATATTCACTGTTGATGTAACCACAATAATCTCCACACACAACACAGTAACATTGCACTATATCTACTTTTGCTGTAACCACAATAAACTCCAATACAACACAGTAACATTGCACTATAACTATTGTTGCTGTAACCACAAAAAACTCCACACACATCACAGTAACATTGCATTATATCTAACGTTGCTGTAACCACAATAAACTCGAACACAACATAGTAACATTGCACTATAACTACTGTTGCTATAAGCACAATAAGCTCCACACAAAACACAGTACCATTGCACTATATTTACTGCTGCTGTAACCACAATAGTCTACACACACAACACAGTACCATTGCACTATATTTACTGCTGCTGTAACCAAAATAATCTACACTCACAACAAAGAATCATTGCACTATATCTACTGTTGCTGTAACCGAAATAATCTCCACACACAACACAGTACCATTGCACTATACCTACTGTTGCTGTCACCACAATAAACTCCACACACAACACAGTACCATTGCACTATATCTACTGTTGCTGTAACCACAATGAACTACAACCCAACACAGTAACATTGCACTATTTCTACTGTTGCTGTAACCACAATAAACTCCAACAAAACACAGTAGCATTGCACTATAGCTACTGTAGATGTAACCACAAAAAACTAATACACAACACTGTAACATTGCACTATATCTACTGTTCTTTTAACCACAATAATCTCCAACACAACACAGTACCTTTTCACTATATGTACTGTTGCTGTAACCAGAATAAACCCCAAAGCAAAACAGTAACTTTGCACTACACCTACTGTTGCCGTAACCATAATAATCACAACAAAAATCACAATAATATTGCACTAAAACGACTGTTGCTCTAACCACAATAAACTCCAACACAACACAGTACCATTATACTATATCTACTGTTGCTGTAACAACAATAATCTCCACCACAACACAGTAACATTGCACTATATCTCCTGTTGCTGTAACCATAATAAACTCCACACACAACACAGTAACATTGCACTATATCTACTGTTGATGTAACCACAATAATCTCCACACAAAACACAGTAACAT
>Ga0123357_10014435_pt1 | contig 10308 bp, 11 predicted proteins | sample TergutEmb28metaG_FD_89873 | JGI IMG/M metagenome (GOLD analysis project Ga0123357, IMG submission 89873) | Embiratermes neotenicus P4 segment gut microbial communities from Petit-Saut dam, French Guiana - Emb289 P4 | ecosystem: Host-associated > Arthropoda: Insects > Digestive system > Gut ... | reverse complement strand
CCCCCCTCCGCAAACTAAAACCACTCTACACTACATATATATATATATATATATATATATATAAAACTCAGTTCGTACCTCGCAAAGAACACACTGTGCTTCCATTAGAAAGATAATCGGTTATGTTATATTGGCTGCTTATCGAAAGAATCATATAAAAACACTATGCGAACAAAAGGCGGAGTTTTAGCGTTAAACCTGGCAGTATATATACTAACCACTCATCTTTAAAAGGTTAAACAATGCAGTTACGTTATTCGTATACACGGTTCAAAATTTATTTGTACTGCAATGAGGAGGCTAGAAACTTGAGACTGTTGCTGTTATTAAGCCATTCTTCGGCGATCAACATGTTATTCATTGGCATTCTGATTGAAGGGCTTTATTGTCAACTAACATAAAAAAACACATGGTGTCAGGTGTTTTATTTCATAAGGTATATCACTTACACAGAACAAATCAGTTAGGCCTTAAAAGGTTGTTCTCAAACCCTGGAATCTTCAATGCGATGTCCTCAAATCCCTCAGCTTCAACCACGGATCCCAGTCGTCTAACTATCGACCCAACCACAAATCGATTATACAGTTCATGATACTCGAACCGGGTACCTCCCGCACACAAGTCTAGAGTGTTATCGCCGTACCAGCCTGCCCGGTGATATTTATAAGAATCCTACAAACCAGCAAGAATTAAAATGTAATTATAAATCGTAATGAATGCAAAAGCGGTTCATCATGCAGCTTGTCCTTTGAATAAGGCTACATTATACTTCATCCATTCCATGACCAGTGTATTATAAACATTATTGGATGGAATGGCTGCAGTAGCAGATAACCTAATCATCTTTCCGCTCGTCTAAATAACATCTTAAGTTGAAAAGAATAAGATAATTTAAACAAAAAAAATACAGCGTTTGTCCTGTAAGTTTAATAATGGGCTTGCAAATGGCCGGTTGTGTCCACAGCTACAATCCGATATGCATAGACAGGCCGGTAAATTTCTCCCTCTTCGAGGAAATGACTGCTTTATTTTCCGAGTACAACCAGAGGCTCCGAAGTCCCGAATATGCGATCGATTCCCGGTTCACGACACGGTAATTTTATACATTCGCATAGTAGATCCATCATAGTGAATGTCTGAAATAATGCAGGTGTTGACAGTCACAGGCTCTTATTGACAGGCCAAGCACGACGGAGAAGTTCGAAACGGTACGATAACTTTAACGAATCGTAATAACAGAATAACCGAAACTATCAACAGCGACAAAGATGGACATCATCGCGTGTGACAAGTAGGCTAAACTAACTCCATGCAGCAGAGTCCTTCTTCAGAAACTAACCGGTTCGCAGCTAGTCAAGAAATTCTCCGCATTTTATGAAACCCGAAGGTTCATTACCGCATTCACTAGTCACCAACACCTGACCCTATCCTGAGCCAGATAAATCTAGTCCATGCCTCCCCATCCCGATCCTTAAAGATCGTTTTAATATTATCCTCCTGGTCTATCAATGGTCTCTTTCCATCAGGTTTTCCCACCAAAATTTTGTACGCATCTTTCCTCTCCCCATACGTGCTACATGCTCCGCGCATCCCATTATTCTTGATTTGATTATCCGAATACGTAATATTTGGTGAGTACAGATCATAAAGTTCCCCTTTATGATGTGGTCTTCTCCACTCCCTTCTCACCTCATCCCTCTTAGGCCCAAGTATCCTCCTCAGCACTCTATTCTCGAACACTCTCAGCTTCAGTTCCTCCCTGTATATGCGCGACAAAGTTTCACACCCATACAAAACAACACATCATGTAGGCTATCACATTTATACATTAACAGTCGCAGGAAACTCTAAATCCAACATAATCCAAAGACAACATGTATTTTCATTTAATGTCAAAAAATATAAAAATTCAGTAACTCCAAATCACAAGAAGTTGGTCACCCCTGTCCCGTACGTTCCTATAAATACTGCAACATTTTAAAGCGGTGTGTACAACTGTCTGCTTTACTTGACGCGCCAAATAAGCGCTCAGAGCTACTTCCGCGGTTTCCACAACTAGCAAGATAAACAGAGGGCAGATGGTTGGTCCGACGTGGCTGGAGAGAGGACAAAGTGACTGGGGTTATACACGTTAGACGGAACTAGCAAACACACACACACACGTCAGACGGAACTAGCACGCGCACACACATACACGTTAGACGGAAGTAGGAAACATACATGCACGTTAGACGGAACTAGGAAACACACTTAAAGTTAGACGGAACTAGGTAACACACACGTTAGACGGAAGAAGGAAACACACATACACGTTAGACGGAACTAGGAAACAAACGTACATGTTAGATGGAAGAAGGAAACACACATACACGTTAGACGGAACTAGGAAACAAACGTACACGTTAGACGGAAGTAGGAAACACGCATGCACGTTAGACGGAACTAGGAAACATACTTAAAGTTAGACGGAACTAGGTAACACACATACATGTTATACGGAACTAGGAAACACACATATACGTTAGGCGGAACTAGGAAACACACATATACGTTAGGCAGAACTAGGAAACACACTTAAAGTTAGACGGAACTAGGTAACACACATACATGTTATACGGAACTAGGAAACACACATATACGTTAGGCGGAACTAGGTAACACACATACATGTTATACGGAACTAGGAAACACACATACACGTTAGGCGGAACTAGGAAACACACATACACGTTAGGCAGAACTAGGAAACACACATATACGTTAGGCGGAACTAGGAAACACACATACACGTTAGGCAGAACTAGGAAACACACATACACGTTAGGCGGAACTAGGAAACACACATACACGTTAGGCGGAACTAGGAAACACACATACGCTAGACAAAAGTGGAAACAAACACACGTTAGACGAAATTGGCACTCACAATTGGGGGGAAACACAAATACGTTCAGTGGAATTCGAATTTGCAGTCCGAGGCATTATACAAGGTTATTACCTCACGTTGCACAAATAGATGGCCAATTTTCAAACCATTCTGTATAGCGGCAGAAAGCCCAACGGTTACTGCTAGTCCAATCTACCATAAGTCGGGGTCCAAGCAGTTTTATTTCAATGTATTGAAGTTAATATTCGGGGTTTACTAACCACACTTAAACAACGTGTTAGAAATTGTGTCCTTCGGCTCGCAGACACACATCACACCTAACAAACACGTTGTTCATTGTACGTTGAATTTGTGTCGGCGAAATGTCTGTTTCTTCACATCGTCTTCATTGAGGATTATCACTACAGGCCCACGCTTTATTCTTTAAAATGCCTCACACGTGAAAAATCTACAGCTTATGCTTAGCGGAGGCTACAGTCCCCTGCTTATTATTCTATCACCAAAAACACGCTGTCAACAACATGCAGAACTGCTTGCAATCTGAGTCTTGGACTGTCTTGCTGAAATAAGTGCACAGGCGCCCTCATAGCCGAGCAGGTGATAAAAAAAATGGTGTCAAAATGTATGCAACATTGATGTGAATTTATGGTCGCACGAAAAAAATAGGCCAACACAGGAACCTTAACATTATCTAATGACAGTAGAGTGACATGGGATTTCTGTAGACCAATACCTGTGATTCGGCCGGTCCCAGTGGCCGCGTTGTCTACAGTATAGGCCTGCGGCCGCTCGCCTGCTGATAATGTGGGTTCGAATCCCACCGGGGGTGTGGATGTTTGTCTGTTGTGAGTGTTGTGTGTTGTCAGGTATAGGTCTCTGCGACGAGCTGATCACTCGTCCAGAGGAGTCCTACCGAGTGTGGTGCGTCGTTGTGTGTGATCTAGAAACCTCGTCAAAGAGGAGGCCATGGCCCACTGGGGGGATGTTGCTCCAAAAAAAAAAAAAAGTTATACAAGGAGTTCACGTACCCACTGAGAAGATACCAAGCTTCCCTGCTAACAAGAATGAGAATGTGGTCTATTTCTTTCGTCTGAATTAACAACATTTATATTAGCGTCTTGCGACAAACGCCCATATTGCAATGCTCTTGCCATTGAGGATGAACGCGGACTTCACGATTACAAGTATGTAACAATCTGCGACAGATTTGGTGTAGCGGGTCGCTGAGACAGCCACGTTTCATGCGATAATATAGGCGAAGCCGACAGGAAGTGCCCAACGATATGGGCCAGATAAAATACGGACTCTAGTTTCTATCAATCCCTATCAGTGAGCAAGTATCCCGACACCAGTTCCACTCCTGGCCCTTTTAAGCCTATTGGCTACTTTATGTATCACCAGGTTTCACATTCAACAATTCAGTGGACAACACGCCACTTCTAGACTCTCGGCCCGAACTCAGCCTATCTTGAGTGACATTTTCGTTAGCGAACTCAGTCCCTCCCAAGGATCAGCGTCACAAATTATGCTACAAACGCTTTCTCCCACATCTTTTCCAATTCATTAACGGCCTGCCAGTTCCGCCGGCCTTAGCCAACGCGAGGCCCTATTGCGATCATTGTGGTGGGCCCCTGGAAGTTACAGTGTACAGACATGTGCATACGCAACGTATTGTTTGTTTAAATCAATCATTTGTTTTGTACTCTCAACACAAAATCAGTCCGACAGTTTTGTGTGGTATCACACTGCGTATTTTTAAAAATTACTAATGTGCATATCCCCCATTAGCGCGGGGCCAGATTGCTTCAAATCTGGCCAAATGGCCTAAGGCCGGCCCTGAGTCAACAATCTGACAATGAACGCCAATTTGCGAATATAATAGGTATTGAACGGTTTTAGGGGCGTTCGCAAAATTTCGAAAAGCAAGGAACAACACGGTTCCCACGTACGGAATTTCACGACATTTTATATTTCAGTACTGTTTGAAAATCTGTCGTGAAAATTCAAGTTGTGAAGTTTGTACACTTATTACAATATCTCTCTGAATTCTTCTTAGAACGAGGCATGTTTCACATGAAAGTTTTAAAGAAAACAACACACATCTTATGTTCAATACTTTTTTTTCCCGAAAATCATGTAGTTTATAATACAAAGTGGAAACATACTGTACAGCAGGACAGACCACATATGGCAATATATTACGGCCCACGCGCTCTGCATACTGGATAAGTAAAGCTACAGACACACACTCAGAATAGGTAATACTTATTGCTTTCCCACGACAACAAAGGTTATAAGAACGCGCCTCGATATTATGTTACACGTACTGTACACTGCCTGCCTTGTTCTCCTCTCCAAGATGTTCAGAAGTCTAAAACGTAATGACAGGAGGCCATGCCATTCCCAAACTCAGAACAGGGGCGAAAAGTTAATCGTGGTGTTCGTTGATATGCTGGTGGAGAAAATTCAGTTTCACTTCACAGGTCTTCACATCACAAACATGTCACACGGTAATTTACCTTTCTCCCTCCAAGCGTCATACTGAGTTCTTAAGAAAAATTCTTATACCACAATAAATGGAACAGCCAGAATAATTTCTCACCAGATAATCGTGTTATAATTTCCCCCCTTTCCGTCATGACAACGTCTATTCAGTTTCGGAGACACTAATATCTACTTAAGGCTGTGCCTCTACTCAGCCATCTCACTGTCAGGTAGAAGACAACATCCGTCATATTCCAATCCGACTTAATTAAAAAAATGTCGCAATCGACAGTGGTTCAAACAATTGCGTCCATGCAGTTCACTTTTAAATTCAGTGTCCGCAACGTCTGCCATACTTTCGTAGCACAGGCCCTTTTGATAACTAATGAAAAGCAGCACCATCGCACCGTCAGAGTTCCCGTTCCTGCAACCTCATATAATCGTCCTACTACGTCGGTCTTTCTGCCCCCATCGGTTGTCACACATAAATTTTTCCCAGTCCATTCCCAAAGATGTGTTTCCATTGCGTAATTTCAGGCTTCCGCTGCGGTGTAAATGAGATCTGCACTCTTTTGAGATTTTACGCAGCGTAGAAGGGGGGAGACCTAGGCGTAGATGGGCGGATAATATTAGAAAGGATCTCCAGGAGGTGGGATGTGTGTATATGGACTGGATTGGGCTGGCCCAGGATAGAGACAGGTGGCGGACGCTTGTCAGTGCGGTAATGAACCTTCGGGTTCCGTAAAATGCGGGGAGTTTCTTGACTAGCTGCAGACCAGTTAGCTTCTCAAGAATGACTATCATCCTACGCAGCGCAAAAACCCCAAAACAGCGCAGATCTCAAGTGAATCCTTGACTTGCAGGAACAAATCTTCGCCAGTTGCAGTGCCTGTGAAGTACACAAACTAGCAAGATCCTGAAGAACAGAAAGGCACATCAGTTCCATAAACAAATGTCATAAACTGTACATTATCTGTGATGTCATCGTTTTCATCCATTGCCAACGCAATTAAATGACTGTCTGAAATTTAAGTTGCTCAGATAAATGCGTTCCCAGTTCTTGTATAGGCCTTGTACAGCTTCCAGTAGACAGGAAGACGTCTTGAAAAAGTATTTTCTTATCCAGACATAACTCTGCAGAAACAGCGGACAAACAACGTTTCACAGAGCCACAGCCTGTAGGGATCCTTCCTTCTATTGCAAATGATAACGCGCTGCTTAAACTACCATAAATTATAAATTTCAGCATTTTTTATTTTTTTCCGGCTCTTCGGTTCATGAATCAAAATTACTCCGACGACGTCAACTCTTTACGGGGAGGGGAGAAAGAGAGAGAGAGAGAGAGAGAGAGAGAGAGAGAGAGAGGCCCACGTGTTGCTGACCCTGCTTCTAAACTAAGGATTTCGGTGTCAAAACTTGCTGAAGACGACAATTTTAAAACACAGGCATGAATTTTAAATGCTGATCAAATTCGCGTGGTTTATTCAGGATACGCCGCGGTCTGAAGGCTTTCAGCATTCGCTCGTAACAAACACACCACCGAGCGAGACTGCAAGACAAAAAAGAAATGGAGACGCGGTTTAGTTGTTCATTTGCTCTCACTTTTATTTTGCAATCTTTATGCAGAGAGACTGCAGCTCTAATTTATTTAACAATGCTTTCTTAACTTCAGATATTAGCGTCGGGTATGTTCTGGTGTAGATAAGGGCGGGAGGGGGGAGGAAGAGAGAAAGTATATGGACTGGCTGGGTTAACTGCGGTGTATATAAGACAAAGGTCGGGCATGAAATGACCATGACCTATTTTCACGATAAAATCCCAACATTAAGCTTATGAAACTGAAGAGAACCACACAAAACAGTCTGATAAGAGAGTACAAAACAGACACGTTGTCATAGGACGCTCAACTGCTCGTCGAAACCTCCTTATTATTAGCTGGGACCAAAGAAGCATGTAGTGTTCAGCCTCGGTATAAATATAAGTGCGACGGTGTACGGAGAGAAGACGGGTTGTCACCGAGGTCGACAGCGGCACGTGTTACAACATCCACGAGTTAACAGCGGGCAGCCATAATTACAGGTTTAAGAAAACTTCAATGGCTTCGGTTATTTTGTGTCTGCACACCTCAATTATGTATTTCAGAATACCAAATATTAAGCCAGAACACTTCCAAACTGTGTTTAAAAAAGGGCGTGGGGACAAATAACGCAGCTATCAAAAGGAAAGAATTCTGAGCTGTTCTGAAAATGTCTTCGATGATCTTAATGAACGGCCGATTCCGGTGGCCGAGAGGTCTAAGGCGTGGGTCTGCGGCCGTTCGCTCGATGGGATTGCGGGTTCAAATCCCGCAGGGGGCAGAATGTCTGTAGCGTGTATGTGTTGTGTGTTTTCAGATAAAGGACTCTGCGACAGACCGATCACTCATCCAGAGGAGTCATATCTAGTGTGGTGTGTCTGATTGCGATCGAGGAACCTCACACAGGAGGAGGATAGGCCCAATAAAGCTGTCGAGCTATGAAAGAAAAAAATCTCAAAGAATACATCAATAAGAATCGTGTGGTTTGAAGTACTAAAATGTGAAGTCAAAATACTTCCAAACTGTTCAGAAAGGAGCAAGAACATACGAAGAATTATCCAACAGGGGACAATTCTGAGCTGTTCTAAATATGTGTTCGGTATTCTTAAAGGACATTCAATCAGGGACACATGGTTTCGAAAATTAAATACAAGATATGTTAAACTGCCCCTCTACACGCCATGAAGGTACATGGAGGGGCGGAGGTACAGTTCAATTTCTTCTTTATCTTAAACAGAGCTGAGTGTTCAGCAGGCTCCGGCCGCTTTACCCCCTCCCCGAGAACTAGTCGCCGGTTTCTATCGAAAAGGTGGCTAGGTGGGCCCCAGCAACTGGATGGAACTTTCTGGATAACAGAAAGACCTGTTGCCACTGCCAGGGATCGAACGACGGTTCCTTGGTTGTCCGACGCATAGACTAAGCAGAAATGAGGGTGGGGGGAACATAGCTTTCTGCATGAGGAAATTCTGGAATGTTCTAAAACTGCCTTCGGGTATATAAAGGAGGCCCAAAAGAAAAGCAAAAATACAACACGTACGTAGAAAATGCCCTTTATACATTGAGATGAAAATACCACGAATAAGATGGCTGCATTATGTGTGTAACGATTTTGAGGGTGACGAATGTGAATAATCGGAAAGAACTGGTGCTGAATAGGAAGGCTTGGAATGACCTGGCTGAAAATGCCAAAACCCATAAAGAGGTGTAAAGCTAATGGAAGATAAGGAGGAGGAGAAGAAGAATAAGAAAACACCTACATTAATTTCGGCACATAACATGTTTACTGTATTTTGTTCCTACATTGGAAAACAAGTAAAAGCGAAATAATTAACAATACAGGTTAGTGGCAAGTAATGAAGCACGCCAGTATGGTTAACTTCATGAGACATACAAATATGTAATACTCACAACGTTCGGCACCAACACTGGTCGATTTGTTGTCGTTATATCGACATACTGTTTATATTTATCTCATGATTAATAATGATCGCTGGAGGTCAAATCCGGGATATCTTGAATACTAAGATAACGCGCTCACCAGCAGTCCCCCGTTTTTCCTTACATTTCTATCGTCCTCCCTTCTTCCTCCCTAAAAGTCTCCATTTTTATGGAAAATGTCTAACACCCGTAAGTTAGAAGTCTAGTACGGAATGGGACATAGGTGAAAAGAGTCGTTGCATAAAAGCGCTAATACACATGCAGACACCAAAACTTCAGGTGCCACCAGACGCTTTCTATGCAGCTCTACCAACATTAACTTCATAACTTCTGCCAAACGCGGCCCTACAAACGTTATCAAAATGTCGTAACAATGCAGCTCCCCAAATTCAAAACTCGTCAAAATCCACAATTCGGCCCACATGTTCAACTTCTTTCGTCTGATGCGTAATCAAACAGTCCACTTCCTATTACTTATCTTCTTCCCCTGGCAGTGCTCTACCTTGCCTCCAGCCTGCCTTTACGAGGACTTCTTCCGCTTCTTACAAATATACTGTCTCTCGCTACACCCCTCGCTTCTTCTTACTCTTCTTCAGCTTTCAAAGGCTTCAATGATTCAGTTTTCAAAACTTGAGGGCAATTTTGAGCTCCTAATTTTCCACAAGATTCAGTGTGACCTATTGACTAAGCTTCTACCAGAAATAGTCACGCCGTATCGCACCCCTCACGTCTTTGTCACAATTAAGTACCTGCCTTTCGCCGCCATCATTTCCAAGAAGAAAACAAAACACTTTCGTTATACGAATTTAAGGGCCGGACATTTTTGGCGTCATTACAGCAGCTGAATCAGTTTAAGGCCGCCACGTGTGTGTGTTTGTGTTTGTGTTTGTGTTTGTGTGTGTGTGTGTGTGTGAGTACAACGGACTTTGACACCTGGCATCAAATTTCATGGTCGTTCAACCTGTACTATTCTACAGTAGCAATGTGGAACGCCTATATTCTGCAGACGCGCAGACACACCAGTTGTACGGCACTGGTGACGTATCATGTCACTTGTTCCAACGATTTAACATTGATTCTTAAATCATATCATGTAATGGGCATTCAGTACGTGACACTACAGCAGTGCGGAGCCTTCAACACCGCCATGAGAACCTCAAATTTCGTACTTGAAAATACACATGATTAAAAATAACCAGCACCGCTAGGTTATTTTAACTTGACACGTGAACTTTGTTTCAGGAACATTCCGTAAACTACCTACCGGAGTACGAAACTAATAAGTGGTATGTATGTGTGCATGTGCATATGTGTGTGTGGGTGTGTGTGTGTGTGTGGGTGTGTGGGTGAATGCATATGTATGGGTGGGTGGGTGTATGGGTGTGTGTGTGTATTATGTATGGGCGGGTGGATGAATGTGTGT
>Ga0123357_10014434_pt1 | contig 10309 bp, 6 predicted proteins | sample TergutEmb28metaG_FD_89873 | JGI IMG/M metagenome (GOLD analysis project Ga0123357, IMG submission 89873) | Embiratermes neotenicus P4 segment gut microbial communities from Petit-Saut dam, French Guiana - Emb289 P4 | ecosystem: Host-associated > Arthropoda: Insects > Digestive system > Gut ... | reverse complement strand
TTATAATTTGCTCAACATGTTTCGGGCCACCTTGTGCCCATCTTCAGGAGCTGACGACTTAGTGGTATTTTTCAGGTGTGTTGCAGAGCCGTGGCTGTGTAGGCAGTCAGATCCTGTTGGCTGATTGTCCATTGGGAAGCACTTGCTAAGTGCTAACACACCTGAAAAATACCACTAAGTCGTCAGCTCCTGAAGATGGGCACAAGGTGGCCCGAAACGTGTTGAGCAAATTATAACGGAGAAATAAATATATTACTAATTGACATCTAGTTGGTCTCTTAATCCACATTGAAATACGATGCACGGTCAACCATACATCAAAATCTGCAATTCAACTCTTTATATACACCGAAACTGCAGTTACCTAATGTTGAATAATCTGTTCAATATAGGGAATGGCCGGCATGGCTCCGTCCGTATACACTGACTAGGCTAAGGGCTCCACAACAGAAATATTAAGGTTTAATTCAGTTTAGGGCTGGAAATTTTTCTCCTACGTAAACTGGCTGTGCGGCCCATCCAGTTTCCTACTTAATAGGCAGCGAGCGCTTCACCCCGGGAGTTAAGCTGCCGATGTATGAAGCTAGCCACTCCTCTCCATACAGCCCCAAGATGAAGACTAAAAGCAACTACACCTTCACTGCGTAAATAGGGACGGCTTTATTTTTTATTTAATAGAGTGACGCCCGGTTTAAAGTCAAGGAAGATGAAATGGGTTGACCTCTAGAATGCATAATGGATAAAAATACATTTCACGACCACTTGGAAAACCCAGGGTTGGGTAATATTAAAATTAAGCTTTGATGAATAGTGTGTGAGGATGCAAAACGAATTCACAGACCCATGAATTAGATAAGGTCCAGGGACGGGCTGTACTGCAAGAGGCAGTAAAACTTCGGTTCTCGCTGGCCTCTCGTCTATTTTAGAGTAACTGCAGCTGTAATCGGATAGAAAGCTCCAGCTGAACTGTGGACGACCTCTTGACATAATTTCCAAGAACCGGCCGAAACTCAACTAAGTTCCTCCCGAACACTAACCGGCAGAAATACAGTATCCCATCAGTCGTTTAAGACATGTCGCAGAATAAACAGATAACACACGCTTGAGATAATTCACAATTTGGACAATGTCCGTCATCCCATGATAAAAATACAGCTTAAAACACAACGTCTCGGTGGCAAAATCGATCCATTTTCTCGGAGAACTATAAAAACACCTAAGTTCCATTTTAATTTGTATAATAAACACGAGGCAATATGCATAGCCCAAACAGTAAATGATTCCAATTTCGACATGTCGTAATCAAATCCTGCATAAGCGATACATGGCACAGTTAAACTGATCACAGATAATCCATTACTTAACTCAGTGTCTCTACAAAGGAACTTGCTGTCTTGTTACACTCATGTCCAATTGCGCTAATGCCGGGACACAGCGGATTCTATTAAATTTTCTCTCTAACCGAAAGCAATTCTTCAGGTCACACGTGCCTCTCTGAATACAACAATCTAACGGAAACACTTTGGATTAAATATTATGTTCTTTAACAACACTGCGACTTCTGAATTGGTTTTATGAAGCTAAGGAGGAAGAATAATTACAAACGTGTATCTTACACCTAGGGCCCAAGCTCACAAAGGACAACAAATCTTATTATAGCACCGTGCATTTTCGCAGAATCACTTCAATTCATCAACCAACAAATTCACAGTAATTTTACATAAAACACTTTTAAAACACTTTAGAAACACTTTGAAACAAAGCTCCCTGATGATGATCTGACTAGATCGAAACATGTCGGAGTGTTTTAAAGTGTGTTATAGTGTTTTAAAAGTGTTTTATGTAAAATTATTGCGCATTTTTTGGTTGATGAATTGAAGTGATTCACAAAGGACAAGTTTAGGGAACAATTTAGAATCCGAAGTTGCTTGAAGTAGTAAGGCCAAACTTAAAGTTGCTTTGTTTAGATAAGTATTGTCCTTAATAGCATACAGGCATGGCTAAACACAATAGCCTACGAAACTTAATAGAGCCGCAAGGAGAATTAATTTTTTTTTTTTTTGAGTTGCAACCCTCCCACTCTTAGTAGTAATTTAGGATTTTGTGTCTAGGCCCCAAGTCAGGTCACTTCAGTGGATACCATCGAATAATACTGGGTGGATTTTTGTTTATCATTTGTTAGATCCCGGGTTCACATACCGACTAAACAACAGGCTGCTTTAACTGCGCTTTTTTGTGCTTTTCTCGGTTTCTTCAGACAAATGTCTTGTACTATGCCACACCTCCGTCCTCCCACTCCCATGCCATTTCCAACTTATTATTCACTAATAGTTCTATCATTTGACGCCATATAATTAAAAAGGGTCGTTACATGAACTCAGAATGAATAAGAAGATCAAGAAAATAGATCTATGAAATTGAACGCGGGGTGTTGCCGCTGCACCATTCAACTGATTCCGTGTAAATTACTGGCTACATCGCAGCGTGGAGCGAGATGGAGGATGATACCGAATAACAAATGGGAAAGCGTTCCTTAACGGGGCGCTTAGACTTATGTGAAGGCATAGTGGTTTACCTTTGTAGATTCTAATTAAGTGTTAGAGTGGGTGCATAAATAACGACACCAAATTTAATTCCATTAACCTCGGAACCACAGGAACCACTTCTTTTGAAATGATGCAAACTAATGCAACCCAAGATCACAGTTGAAGTATACCTGGTTTAAGGGTCTGGATTAAGTACCATAACTGGGCTTTCAGAAATTCTGGAAAGAATATATCTGCCTATAAAGAGGTATATCGAAAAGAGAAGAGAGAAAAACGCTTATAATATAACCAACTAGATGCACTAATTTCTCAAATTTAATTTTGGAATAAAACTCTACATGTTTCGGAGAGTTCCTCTGTCTATCATCAGGAGTTTTTCACTGTACACACAGCAATGGTGTATGTCGTACAGGTTTGCTGACAGCTTGCCAGCAGGATCAGGACGGAACTACTTCCATTCTGATCCTGCTCGCAAGCTGTCAGCAAACCTGTATGACATATACCATTGCTGTTTTTACAGTGAAAAACTCCTGATGACGGGCAGAGGAACTGTTCGAAATATGTAGAGTTTTATTCCAAAAATAAATTTGAGAAATTAGCGCATCTAGTTGGGTTTATTACAAGAATTTATCACGATGCACGGTCACCTGAAATTCAAAAACAGAAAAATATTTAAATTCACTTAAAATTTCTCTGAGTGACAAGTATCTCGATACTTCATTCCATAGTGCATGTAACTGCTACACCTTTCCGATGGTCAGTACGTACTCAAAAGTTATTAATAAGCAAAAATGTCACACGTTTGAAGATATGTATCAGTCTTTGTTTTACGTACATTGTTACATACATTTCAAAGCAAAGCACCAACCTGTGTGACATTAATTTTTATTGCAGGTCGCGTTTATCATGACAAATTACTGCGCTAAAAATGTCTAATTTATGCAGTAAAGGGCACATTACCTTGAATGCAAAATCAATATTCGAATTTAAACAGAACGCACTAGGCTTCTAAGCACAAAAAACATTATAAGGTTTTAATTATTAGACATTACTAAATTTACTATTATAATTCTAATAATTACGCGGTCTCACTACCAATTCGGCCAATCAACAACACTTCTTCAGAGAGTAATCCATGTTCCATTTCCACAAAATACAGCTGCGAGATCAACAAATATTCACTTGAAACTCGGTATTCTTATTCCATTTCTTGATTTGCACTCCCTTAAAGTAAGGACGTGCATAAATAACAGTAAACATTAATAAGCTCTTCATGTTGTAGGTTTCTGCCTTCTTTACTACCTTATTTTTGTCTACGTATCTTCCTTAGCGTGTCAATCTATAGCAGGTCAATATATTTTTATTAATTTCATGTTACATCAACAATACATTGGTAGTATAATGCAACCAGCACGTTTTGCATTCACTCAACAATTGCCAGGTGGATGGTGGATGACAGACTCACCAGAATATCTCATTAAAAGATCAGAATAAGTGAACTTACAAATAAATATTGCTCTGACCCAAGAAAGAGTTTCTAGTATATCAAAAAGAGTAGCCTCTGCTTAAAATGAGTTCCAATGCACAGCTTCCTAGCTACTATTCTGAAACACCGTGTGTACTGCACGGGGTGTGTAAACCGTAGTTCTGAAACCACTGTCTCACATAAATGTAGTGAGCAATATTACCTATTTTCTTTTTCTGCTTGTCCTAGAAGACTCCACAGACAACAACGTTCTGTGGATAACAGATGAGCAAGTGACATAGAAAATAAATCCATTTATCCTATACAACGACTGGAGACGCAAGGTATTTTCCCTCAAATTTCGGGCGATATATTAATATTTACAGGGAAAAAAATTAGTAGAATTCATAATCACATACGGCACAATCTGCCTTACATATATTTCAAATTTAATACATCTTATTTTCTTAAGAACTATACGCAGTATAAACATTTTTTACATTACTTAAATATTTACATACTACAGTAAAACCCCTAACATTTAACTAAACAGAAATTATGCATAAGCACAACATAATGGGGATGACTCACCTCAATATTGCACATAATTTCCATTTAGTTAATTATACTAACACAACGGGGATGACTCACCTCAAAATTATAGATTCTAGTCGAGCCCCTAACATTTGTTTGAAAACCGCATCGATAACGTAAATAATTAAAAATATAAATAAACCATTTCAATACCTAGTGTTTGTAAAGTGATTCGCTTTGCAACAGGATATTTTAGTCAGCACGTAGTGTGTTGTTTATACAGACAGGCACATGAAATAGATATACGAGTTGGAGGGAAAATAAGGCAAAAGTACCGATATTAATGGCCAGTAACATGGAGGAATTCGGAAGCCTAAATCTAAACATAAGCAAAATCAGTCTTGCTGAAGTGGCTACAGCCGCTGATCAATTCAGCTGCTGTCGGCTGTATGCATTTCGCAGTAATATACCGAACCACCATGGTAGGACGTTCGGCTGCAGCACTGCGAAACGGTGTGAGGGCACCAAACAAATATTGTTCCACATGTGTAGTTCGCGGACAAATGCTTGCAAACAGTCACCTCACAATAAAAATTATAAATCCCAGTAGGAGAATACGACAACCTAGACTATTCACCTAGCTTATTGGTCCGTTCTCACTTGAAGCGTACTGAGCCCTCAATTTGCACAAAAGACGTCGATTTTCTTGGTTAGCTGAATGGATATAATTTTCTTAAAATGCCAATGGTCCATGAGTTTGGTTATCTTGATACCTACACCACTTGATACCAGAAACTAACATAAAGCATACCATATATTATCAGAGTACAACCAACAAGATGCAACTTTTCTCAATTTATTTATTTCTGTAAGACGCTGTACATGTTTCAGACGGTTTTTCCTTCCATCATCAGGAGATCAAAACTGCACATACGGCGCCAGGCATTTGTCAGGCCGTTATCTCTACATGCTGTTAGCCTGGACGGACTGGCTAGCAGCATGTAGCGGTAATGGTCTGACGAATGACTGACGCTGTACGTGCAATTTTGAACTCCTGATGATGGACGGAAAACCCGTCTGAAACATGTACAGCGTCTTACTGAAACAAATAAATTTGAGAAAACTCGCATCATGTTGGTTGTACTCTGACAATATATTAGCGATGCACGGAACTACGAATGTTAAACAAAGCATAACAGTAAAGAACCGGTTGTGACTCCACAGGACTGCCCCGAATAGAAACCAGGAATGGTAAACATATGACAGTAGTAGTTTCTTTGAGACTTGCAAGTAATAGTATGCTTAATGAATGCGTGTTTCAGGTCCCAGCCCTCGTCACCGCTCTGGTCACACTCTGTCTGGCAACACCTCCACCAGGCTATGTGAAGAAGCCTGACAATGACAAGGTAAGCTGAGATCAGTAACTGCGGTATTTTGTTGCCCCTACCTCCTGTCGGACACAAAGACCGGCTTACTGCTTCTATTACAGTTTAGCGCTATCCTGTGGTATTGTGCAGGCTACAAAAATAATTTATTCCTCTACCGATACTAGATAATTCAGTCTATTGGTTCATGTCAGCCAATAGACATACACACGTATTACTATTGGTAGTTTTTGTAACGACCATGTAATTGCATGATGGCATGGTAAATTTAAACAGTAAAACATCTTGTACATAAGAACACAACAGCCGAAACGGTACACACATCGAGTTTACTGAATTCGGTTTATACTCATCTTCAGAATAATCCTCTATTTTTGTGCAAATGCAAACTTGCACATTTGTTAACTCACTAAATTTTTTCACTGGTTTTTCACTTTCGATCAGTCATAAATGAAGAAACCTTCAATGGCTCATTTTATAATAGTATGACGACATATTATTGTATTAAATGCACTTCCCATTCTTTCATCACACTGTCTCAAGAGGATGATAAACATTTCCGCTTGTACATTTTTGATAAAAACTTCTGACAGGCTGCACGTGATCAACTTGTGTCCGGAGACGCTGTCTGCTGGTATGTGACGCACTGCAGTCTGGCACACATATATCGACGTTTCGATAGATTCTCTTACCGCCACCTTCACCATTACGTCGGTACACTTACACCACGCTACATGACGTCATATCTCAGACAACAACATCCACAGGCACCATCGAGAGGTCTTCAGATCTCACAAATCAAAGCGGTCTCACTATTAAAACACTTCTAACGCTTAATATAATTTCTTATAGTGTTTACTGACCTACAGAAGAAGAAAACGTGTCAATGGATTTAATGTTTGCCATCCCGAAGTGTTTAACACATATATGAATATATAATGATGTATCAGTCAAACACAACAAAACTTTATTATGTTTAATATTGGATTACGGCAACATGTTTCGATTCTTATAGAATCATCTTCAGGCCCTTCTAAGAATACAGAACCTTACTTAGCAATATTTAAAATACGCTGTGGGATCCAAAACATTTACATTCTTGATATAACTATGTATAAAATGCATGTGTCTTTATGTTATTATACTATCAGTATTAATGAGTGTCCTGACTGTATAATAAGAACATAATGACACATGCATTTTATACATAGTTATATAAAAAATTATGCGTTTTGGACCACACAGCGCATTTTAAACATTGCTAAGTAAGGTTCTGTATTCTTAGAAGGGCCTGAAGATGATTCTATAAGAATCGAAACATGTTGTCCTAATACAATAATAAACATAAAGTTTTGTTTTGATTGACTGTTACATCATTGTATATTCATATATGTGTCAACGGATGTTTATTGAGGTCAAACATGATCTAAACCAAAGTACAAATCACAGAAACAGTCAAAAGAGTCACACAAACGGTGTCTTAACTCTAAAGAGAACAACCGTCTTTAAAACGATATGTCTTGCGGGAAACTGATAATATCGATACTATTCCTAGACCACAAAACTTACACATAATAAAATACATTAACAAAACTTCATTAGCTAGTGTTTGGAAACGGAACTGCTTATCATAAGATGGACAATAGAGGTACAAAAGGATTTGACGCTACTTCGAATATATTTATAAATCTTTTGCGCTATCCGATTAATTCAGTCACTTCAGAATTGCTACCGTGAAAATTTCTATCAGCGACATAGGTTAGGAATGAGGGAACTGAGTGAAGTATGTAACCTCAAACACGCTCAGCTGGCAAGTAAAGAGTTTGCGATAAAACGCTGCGTTCCGAACAGGTCGCAGTCCTTTAACGGATCACAATACAGACTGCTCCAGAAAAATCTATTTGAAATTATTCCGATGGGGTCTTCGGTCCTCCACTTAACAATCACTAGTCTATGGCGGTGCCTTATATTTCACGCTTTGTTATTCTAAAAGAGTAACAGGCCTAATCACGTACGTAAATAAGCAACTGAAATAAGATAGTGCGACTGTTAGAGCAACAATTCATTACATTAATACAATTTATGGCAATGAGCTAAGTATAAGCATCATCTATTAAAAATATTCATTCTGTTGTGCATATTCTGTGTTTATGCCGACCTAAATTTAATGAGGTAATAAGGGGAGAAATGTGTGAAGAACGCTCTCATTACAGCTGGACGTTACTTGGGGAAGTAACACAAAACACAGACGTGAAATTTATAACACGGACCGAGTGAAATTATACATGAGAATGGACATACAGAGGAATGTCTGTAGTACGGTCATTCTAAAGGTTTATAAGGCTGCAAACGTCACATTTCTGACAAACGAATTCAGTTGCATGAATTCATAATACGTTTATTATATTATACATCGCTACGCACACCACAGAATCACGCCTATACAAGTTTCATGTATGTGTTATAATGTGGATGTTATATGTGTTTATATTTGAAAACTGGATTCAACTGGGATGTTCCGCCGTGTCGACTGGTATATAGTTACTTTTCGAAGAATCGAACTGCCATAATATTCTGGGTCAAGCAGCACAAGAGGCTTGTGAAGATATTATGATCCCTCAGAAGTCAGTTAATATTTATCGATTGACACGGCGTCATACCCTAGACGTCTACAGAGTTTATTAAAACTACTGTAAGGCCCACTTCAATTTATTAACCAACTAATGCACATAAAATTTCATATAAAACACTCTTACTACTCAGCGTACGACGCACACCTAGCCACTGCTCCACAACACATTTCCACGCAACATGATATGCTGCTACAACACCTCGTTTGAAAATACGAATTGAATTGTGAATACTGTAATATAACTTTAGCAAGAAACGAAGCTCCCTGATGATGATCTGACAAGATCGAAACATGTCGGAGTGTTTTAAAGTGTTTGAAAGTGTTTTATGTAAAATTTTATGTGCATTTGTTCGTTGATAAATTGAAGTGATTCTACGAAAATGCACGGTGCATTTATACTGTAAGGTCTTCAAATCTCGCTATGTTTTTACTTATCGAGCCTTTAATGCAACTTTTGGTACTTAAATTATATAACGACGAATGGTAGCATGGCTGGTGAATGAGGAATCGGAAGATATGCAAAAGAAATAGTCGTGGCCCACTATGAAATACCATCTCCGCACTCGCTTAGAATACTGGTTGCCAACCTCAAGTGGCAACCCAAATGAGGGTCGCAGGGGGTCTGACGTAGGGTCGTGAGTGGGTTTTACGGAGAACTCAATAATTTAAAAAAAATTGCATCTAAATCCAAACAGACTGATTGAGAATATACATTTATTTAATTTGTGTTTATTTGTTTTAAACCTACTGGAGAAATGTAATTTTAAATATCCAATGAAAACACTATTACTGAACGGTGCAACGTAGTTGTATTTAAAGCCAAAGTACTTCTAATTTTCATTCCACGTTGCAGTAATGTGTATATACATCGTATACGCGCGGCCTACGTTTATGCGTGTCTGTGTACTTGTCTCAGCATCACGTGACTACTATCGGTAGTTCCCCCACAATCTGTTATACTCTTCAACCTCAATTTAAACAAAGCAGTGACGACGGAAGTGGTCCCTGTCTTTTGATAATTGGTAGATAATGGCGTTCACTACAACATAAGGTTTACAGTATACACTTGTATAAACCCTCCAGTAAAATCGGGTCTCCGCGACAGACGCAACGTGAAATTACAGCACCTGTACTGTAGCACAAACCTGCTGACAACTTGAGGAACAAGTGAAAGCAGAGAAAGGTAAAATTTAAAATGTCCATATAGAGACACAAGAGAAAATACGAAAGTTAAAGTAATGAAAATGAAAACACGAGGACTGTAAAGAAACGCCGAAATTATTTGGACAGTCAGTCATTGTGAGCCGGTGAACTGGATAAATATGACTCAAAGATATGGCCAAGTAAATATTTTAGTGAACACGGTTATGAACACCAGGGTTCTATAAACTGCGGGAAATGTCTTGGCCTGCCTACGAGCTATTCGCTTTCCAATAACTCTGTTCCACGAAGTTATACGGTTAGCCTGCAGCACTCAATTTCTCAAAATCAGGCTTGTAACGACAGTTCCGATGGCAGGTATCATTACTGGTACCAGATGTCTCGTGGTGGTGGTGGTGGTGGTGGTATGGTGGTGGTAGCAGTAATAGTAGTAGTAGTAGTAGCAGTAGTAGTTGTGGTGGTGGTGGTAGTAGTAGTAGTAGTAGTAGTAGTAGTAGTAGTAGCAGTAGTTGTGGTGGTGGTGGTGGTGGTGGTGGTGGTGGTGGTGGTGGTAGCAGTAGTAGTATTAGTAGTAGTAGCAGTAGTA